>JACCDQ011378077.1_pt1 | contig 76247 bp, 93 predicted proteins | sample 7446031 | NCBI WGS metagenome assembly JACCDQ01 (sample SAMN15323442, study PRJNA562643) | freshwater metagenome | isolation source: river surface water | place: USA:Blue River Watershed | collected 2017-08-17
ATTTAACCGATGTTATGTTTGCAAATGCAGGTGATGATGAATTAAAAACTCTTTCATCTATGAGTAATCTATGTCCACCCAAAGAAGCATCGTAATTGTATATTATTAAAGATTCCCAATCAGCTGCTCCAATTATAATTTTATAATTACCTGTTTGTGTTTTAACGGTATCCAAATCACTCGTAATATCTGCTTTACCCAACCCACTTAATGCTCTCGATGTATTAGTTGTTGTACTCCATACATTATTTACATAAGTGTTTGCTTTTGCTGAAAACTTTGTTTCATCTACATTACTACCAAAATCGATATTGAATCTTGCCGTTAAAACATCTCCGTTTGAATGAGTTGTGGAGTTTGTGTAGAATTCCGTAAATGTTGCATCATCTGGATTAGTCCAAGTTCCATATTCAATTACATATGGATTTGCCCAATTGTTTGATAAATCATTCCATTGATTACCATTCCATTTTGTTACCGCATAATCTTCGGTATGATTACTACCATTTGGTTCACCACTTGCCCAGTTGTTATATACACCTGGAATGTTTCCATTAAGATTACCATTCCTTGTTTTCATTACCGTTCCCTTTTCAGGACCGGCATCTATTACCCAAGTTCCATCTATTACCTCATCCGTTGCTGCAAACCATATATTAGTTTGTGGAACATTTGCTTGAATAAATAAATCTTCTTGTTGAGAGGTTATTGTTACCAAATATCCTTGTTGTCCTTTGAATGTTGTAGTTAATGAAGTTGCTCTGGCAGATGTATAAGTTGTACCCGTTGTTACAGGTTTATAAAAGTGTCCGTTTACACCGTTGTAATAATAACCAGTTGGGTTTACAGTTGCTGCAACTGATAATCTAACATTACCCTTTGTTGCTCCTGTATTTACTTTTAAAGATGCCAATGCAGTATTAATACTTGCAATTGTACCAGTTACCACTAAACGAGTTTTATTTCCTGCTAATGTAAATCCACTAGCCGCAGTTAAACCTGTTGTAGTATTAAGATAAAATGTTGTACCAGTTGGAAATTCAACTAAACTAATGGATGCTAATAGAGTTGATGTAGAATTAAATCCACTCAATACAAATCCACTTGCATCTTGTCCTGTTGTAGATGGTATAAAAGATTTAGAGTCCGGAGCAGATACACTCTGTCCGAACCCTAAAAATGATATTAATAAGAATAATGTAACTAATAAATGTTTCATATTATTCAACTATTAAATTTACTTTATTACCTTTGGAATCTACTGCATCTGATAATACAAAGTAGAATAAACCTGCCGTATTTGATAAAGTTTCTTTTGGTGTAAATATTAATTTATATGGAGTACCTGTCTTAATTCTTGCAGTTTTCAATTGGTCAATAGAACCAAATGTTAATCTACCTTCTTCTTTTGTTGAAAAGTTAGTGATTGTAGAACCTGCATCAAATATTACATTATCCAAAGTTAATTTAGTATTATCATAGTTCATTACTACTTGCAAACCTGCTAATCCTTCTTTTGTTAAGTTTGTAGTTAATACAACTTTACCATTTTCAATTTTAGAAGCCACACTTAATGTTGCGTTTTCTACTGTTTGATTCTTATATGTTAGAGGTGCAATAGTTCTATTTGCAAATCCAACTGAATTGGTGAATTGATTATTACTAATTCTACTTGCAATCTCTGCCGGGTCTGATGAATGTGACCAATTCAAATCACCACCCCATGCAAATACTGCGTATGCTTCTTGTATAGGTTGTGTGATTATTACTTTGTTTTTAACAACACCATCTAACCAACTCTGATTCAATAAACCACTATACCATCTTACCGATGTTGATGTGTTTGTTGGAATCATTGCAGTTGTTGATACATTTTGTCCCATCACATGCGCAAATAATGCATATGAGTCAGCTTCTCCGAATGTGGTATTACCTAAACTAACCTTACCAACTTTCTTTTCCAATACAGGTAGAGTAAAGAAATTTGCAGTTCCACTAATATCAGTTTGTGCGTGTCCTAAAAATGCTTTGTATGCATCTGATACAGTTACGATATTATTCATCCAAGCCTTTTGGAATGCAGCTCCTACAAATACACCAACCTCATCTCCAACTTTTACTTGTGTTGTGAAAAGTGCTTCACCACTTGCATCCAATGGTAATACTGCAATTGGTTGTTGTGACCAATCAATATCCCCACTACCATCTGTTTTCAATTTCATCAACTGAACACTATGGTCAGTAATAGTATATCCTTGTGGAAATAAAACTTTTACTTTAAATTGAGATGTATTACCCGTTACATTTGTGATAGAAGACCAACCACCACCATAAATAGTTCCAACATTTGCACCAGTTGTATCAGTACCAGTTGCCAAATCTATTTTGAATATGTTGTTGTAAGCGTTTTGGTCTTTTAGAATATATTTTTGAGTAGCAATTACACCACTAATAGATGCATCAGCTCTTTGAACTGTCAATTGCCCAACGTTCCAATCTGGGTTTGATGTATAATTCCAAGGAGATAATCCGTATTGAACATTCAAATCATTATCACTTGCACCACCGTTGAATATAAACTTATAGTTATTCCAACCTGTGTAGAATGTTTGTGCAGATGCTCCCTGATTGAATACAGTAGACACATAAGTTAATGCTTTGTTATTGTATTGGTATCTGAACCAAAGATAACGTGGATTTTTGATTACCTGTCCTTTTGTTAATGTGTATTTAACAGTTACAGTATCACCAACTTTAATATTAGATGGTGGAATTAATGATTGACTAATTGTCAATTGTCCGTAAGAAGATAATCCTACTACCAATAGTAATAGGGTCATTAAAAGTTTTTTCATTTTAGCTTAATAGTTTAGTGATGATTTGCTCGCAACCTTTTTTAAGTGCATTACTTAATGAGGTTTGGTTGAACTTACCGCCACCATCTACTATTAAGGTAGACATCGAGATTTCTGATGAAGATTCTTCAACCATAACCTCTTTGACTTTTTTGCCATCCTTATAAAGAATTCCCTTTAATCGGATAACTACCTCGGCATTATCTCTATGAAATACCGAAATGTTTGTTTTAGTAGTTAATACGTCTAAATAAACGATTTCTACTTTTATTTTTTTACCTGCATTATCAGAAAGAGCATATCCTGCTTCTTGGATGTATTCTTCTAATATATTTCTAACTCCAAATTCTAAATTACGATTTCCAGCTAACTTACCAATTTTAACCTGATTTGTTACACCATCAACCCATAATTCATTTTCTTCCATATAGTATAACTGTTCTTCTCCGTTATAGAATATGTTACCTGGTGTATTTTTGTAATACCCATTAAACTTCTCATCAAAATCAGTTGATAAATCACTAGCAGTTTTATTATTACCACTAACATTTAGATAAATGAAATAACCTTGTGTTATAAGAGCAACACAAATCCAAAAGGATACTAAATATATTAATCCTTTTGTAACCAAATCACTTACATTCAATTTGTTAGTCATATTCTGATTTTTATCATTTATAAATATATAATAAAAATAGAAAAGGGAGAATTTTATTTCTCCCCCTCCACTATGCTAATAATTTATAGTATTCTTTAAAATGTTTTATTCTATCTGGCAATCCAATTGTTCCACCGTTTACTCTTTTAGTAATCTTTGTTACAACTGCATCACTTGCTCCTTCATCAGCCATTCTATGTAATCCGTTTTTAGAGAAGAACCATGCTGCTGATAATAATGCGTAAGGACCTGCTACTTTATCTGGATTTGAAAGAATATCCTCTCCGATAGATTTACCAAATGCAGTATAATTTTCTTTACCTGTCAATTGAATATATCCTCTTCCTCTGAATTTGTAGCCTTCACCAGTTGCTTCTGCACCGTTACCCATTCTACCACCGTACACTCTTGCAGCAATTTTAGCAGGTTGTCTTGCATATGCATTTGCTAATGCCTCTGTTGGGAAATACTTTTTGAATATACCCATTAAACCTTTTGCCGAATAGTTTAAGTTTTCTTGTGTTGCTCTAAATCCACCACTCTCATGTCCACATTGTGCTAAAAAGTGTGCTAATCTTAAAGGTGTGTTGATACCGAACTTTGCAGCAGTATCAGGAATCATTGCAATTACTGCATCTGGAATATGTCCTTTAAGATTTGAAAGTTTTAGATTACCCGAATTTGCGATTGGTGCAACAGGTGCTGCTACGGGTGCAGGTGTTGGAGTTGAAGAAACGGGAGTTCCCATTATCTTTGCCCAAGTTGTTGGGCCTACTTTACCATCTGCGGTTAAACCATTTTTTGTTTGGAAAGCTTTAACTGCTTCCTCTGTTTTTGGACCGAAATTCCCAACGGGTTCTAATCCAAGTTTTGCCTGCAATTGTTTTACTTCGGCATTATTGTCTCCTCTTTGTAGTAGCATTATATGTAAGTTTAGTATTTCTTTACAATCTTATAATCTACAATAGATATTGGTTTAATAACAATTTCGTTCCAAAGATATGTTTTATCTTCTTTACATTTCTCCCAATTACGACATAGATTGTTTTCATTGTCAGGATAGGAGAAACGAAATAGGTTTGCTGCCCTATTTCCCTTGTCTGTAACCAAAGTCTTTGCATCTGATTGAAAAGCTGCTACTAACTTACCTTTTAATTTAACCAACACGTTACTTTCAGGTCTGAAAAACTCTCTCGCCTGTGTAGTAAATGTAGATACTGCGAATTGGAATCCTTCTGAAATTCCATCTTCTATATTCTTTAATCCTTGTGGTGATGTCCAATGCATAGTTTCAACTACTATATCGGTGCTACCATAGGTATCTTTTGTGAATTGTTCACTCAATAATATATATGGTTCAATCGCACTTCTTGAATAGAAGAATGCAAATTTATCATTATCTATATTTACGATGTATCGTTTGAATTCATCTCTTAAACCCCATACTCTGTGATTTACGAAATCTTCAATAAAATCCAACACATTCTTTTTTGTAAAATCATCATACTGTTCGGTTTCAACATATAGTTGATAACCAAAGTATTTGTTGATTAAACCCACCAATGTGGCATTATTATCAATAACACCACCTCTGGTATCATATCCTTGTTTTTCAAGATTTAGAAACTCATTAGCAATTCCCTCCCATTCTTTGATGGTGTAGAAAGATGCTTCTGGTTTGTAATATCCTCTAACTGGAAACATATTATGCTATTGGTGATGGTCCTCCTTTTGTTCCGGTATCTGCTGCTTTTGGTTTAATACCCATTGCTTCCGCAAAATCATTAGAACGCTTTACTAATGGTCTGATTGGTTCGTCAATCACTCTAACTGCCATTGGTATTTGTTTATTGGGATTTGCTGCATTGAATGCTACGATTGCTGCCCATCTGTGGTGTCCATCTAATACATACCCATCATTGGATACATAAATTGGTGCAGTAATCTTTTTGTATGCAGGGTGGTTAGGGTCTTCTAATACACCTTCCATACCTGCTACCTTAACACCAACCAATTCGGATTGAGTTGCCTTTAATCTATCTGGTGGGATATTTGTAGGTTCTGATACTTTGATACCTTTCTTATTCAACATTTGTTTAAAGAATTCCTCTGTATCTACTTCACCTGCACTATCTCTCGGTAGTTTATCAGCGGGTGAACCTTTTTCAGGTGTTCCTTTGAATTGTGGCATTTCTTCTCTTGGAATACCAATGTTTCCATCACAATATAAGTTAGTACCTGGAATGGATACTTGACATAGATTAAAGTTAGGTGCTTGCTCCCCTTTCTCTTTTGCTTGCTTACCCAATTCTGCCAACTTATCTATAATAGTAGATATTTGTTGTCTTTCAATTGGAGTTACTTGCGAAAGTGGTTTGTTAGAGAAGTCTGCACCTGGCATCAAATCCTTCAACTTTGGCATCACATCGTTTTTTGGATTCTGATTGTTGGAATACTTTGATATGATTTGTTGTGCATATTTGTTACCAGGATTACCAACAACGGCAGTCATCAAATCCATTGGTTTTAACTTTTTGGATTTTAAATCATCTGCCACTTTTGATAAATTGACACCATTTTCATCTGCCCATCCTGCTACTGCTTGTGCTCTTAAACCAGTTCCATTTGCAATTGCATTCACAGTTGCCATACCATCTGATTTCTTTTCAGCTGATGATGAGAAATCACTACCACCCAATTTTTGACCTGGTTTAGTAGGTGCAGTATTCTGTGGTTTCTGTGGAGATTGAGGTTCTGATTTTGGTAACTGCCCACCATTCTTTGATTTTGCGTGTTCAATTTCAGCAGGTGTTGGTTTAACGTGTTTATTTGGGTTCATTTTCTGAACTACATACACATTACCAGTTTCCTTATTCTTTACAACCTCTTCCTCTTTAAGTAGTGATTTTAATCGTATCATTATCTTCCTTGTCCTCTGTATTTCTTTGGTTTCTCTTGGTATTTGCTATATGATTTTTTAGCTTTACCTTTACCTCTTTTGCCGAAAGTTATTTTTTTACTTTCAGAACTTCCTTTTGCTTTCGCCATTTTGTTACAATTTATAAGTAAAAATTATAACATAACCGATTGATACTTTACTACTTTTTAGCTGCTCTCTTTGCTTTTGCAGTTTTAACTACTGTTTCTGCAACGTTGATTGCTGCTTCATTTTCAACAACTACTTCTTCTGCTTTCTTCGTAGCTTTTTTTGCCTTTGAAATACCTTCTTTAACTTTTTGAGTTACTTTCTTAGTTTCTGGTGCAATTACTTCTACTTGATTTACAAAAGTTTCAGCTGCGTTTTCAATCTGTTCTGCTTTTGCAAAAAGATTTTTAATAAATGCGAATAATCCCATTGTTGTTTTGTTTAGTGAACGATTTTAATTAAATATAAATATATAAAAATTTTATTAAAGTTATTTCAATAACCATGAAGAAGATTGAATTTTATTTCCCATACCAAATACCATTTCTATACCCAACTTATCACACATAGTTTTCTCTGAAATAGAATATGTTAGTTGGTCTCCACCATTGGCAAATATGAATTTATCATATTCATCTTTATGTGTTTCATAAATAAGTTTAATTGTTTTTGCAACTTCTCTATCTTTATCTATTGCAACAATTACCCAATCTACTGGTTTTAAATTTGATATGATTTCATACCTTTCATCTTCTTTCATAAATTCAACAGAACCTTTTAATGCTCTTTGATAATCATTATTTACGATAACAAAGAGCTCGTCTCCAAGCTCTTTGCTTCGTTTTAAATAATCAATGTGTCCTTTATGAACTGGATTGAAATAACCACTTACTATTACTAACGTTTTAGTCTTCTCCATATAATGAGAACCTTTTCACAGGAACATCAACTTCTTCTTCTCTTACAATTTCTACCGTTCCCTTTCTTGCTTCAATGTAAAAGTTAGTATCTCCATTAACTTGAAACCAAGCTTCCAAACCATCGGTTAAAGATGGGTAAACACTTTTGGATGAACCATCTGCGAATACCCATCTGTCTCCTGGTGGAACTCTTTTAAGAACTAATACTTTCTCTTCTTTAAGTTCCGTTTCCATATTAGAATACTTCTAAAATCTTTGTATCTGAAACTTTAACTACTTCGTACTCCAATTGTACTGCTTCATCTACAAATTTCTGAACTAACTTTGCTTCTGCTTCCGTTACGGATAATGCATCTACCAAATATTGCTCTCTTTGTTTTTTGATTTTGCCTTTTGCATCCTCAACTTCTACTGCTACTGTAACCGAATAATACTTTGCCATAATTGTTTTTATTTTATTGTTGTTTTATATTTTACATTCCAAATCCACCTTGTGGTAATTGAGGTTTTTCATCCTCTTTCTTTGTTGCTACTACACATTCTGTGGTTAGTAATAGAGATGCAATTGATGCTGCATTTTCTAATGCCAATCTAGTCACTTTTGTTGGGTCAATAATACCTGCTACTACTAAATCCTCAAACTTCTCAGTTCTTGCATTATAACCCATATTACCCTTACCACCTGCAACTTCGTTGATTACAACTTCGGCTGAACCTCCTCCGTTTTGAACGATAGTTCTTAAAGGTGCTTCAATTGCTTTTGCTACAATTAAGATGCCTGTATGATAATCATCTGACCTTTCAACTTTTACATTATACAATGCGGATTGTGCTCTGATTAAAGCAGTTCCACCACCTGGAACAATACCTTCCACTACTGCTGCTCTGGTTGCATGTAGTGCATCATCTACCCTATCTTTCTTCTCTTTCATTTCTACTTCCGTAGTTGCTCCAATGTAGATGATTGCAACACCACCTGATAATTTAGATAATCTCTCTTGCAACTTCTCCTTATCGTAATCAGATGTAGATTTTTCAATTTGGGTTTTAATCAAATCAATTCGTGCTTTGATATTCTCTGCATTACCACCACCATTGATGAATGTAGTTGTATCTTTATCGATTGTAATCTTTTCAGCAGTTCCTAAATCTTTGATGGTTGCTTTATCTAATGTTAAACCAACTTCTTCACTAATTACCGTTCCTCCTGTCAATACTGCAATATCCTCTAAAATCTCTTTACGTCTATCTCCGAATGCAGGTGCTTTAACTGCTGCAACTTTAAGAGAACCTCTCATTTTATTTACAACCAATGCTCCTAATGCTTCACCATCTACATCTTCTGCAATAATCAGTAAAGGTTTGTTTGTTTGTGCAGTTGATTCTAAGATAGGTAGAATCTCTTTCAATGTTGAAATTCTCTTATCATAGATTAGAATGTATGGGTTTTCTAATTCTGCTTCCATAGATTCCTGATTGGTTACAAAATAAGGAGATAAGAATCCCTTGTCAATTTGCATACCTTCTACGGTCTTTACTTCGGTTTCAATACCCTTTGCTTCTTCAACAGTAATGATACCATCTTTACCAACTTTCTCCATCGCAGTTGCAATCATAGAACCGATAGATGAATCATTGTTAGCAGATACTGTTGCCACTTGCTCAATTTCAGTAGATGTTGCAACCGGTTTTGATAACTTTGCCAACTCATCTACAACGATACGAACCGCATCATCAATACCTCTCTTTAAATCCATCGGATTTGCTCCTGCCGTAACATTCTTCACTCCTAATGAGAAAATCTCTTGTGCAAGGACTGTGGCAGTTGTTGTACCATCACCTGCTTGGTCTGCCGTTTTCTGTGCTACCTCTTTTACCAATTGTGCTCCAATGTTTTCAATTGGGTCTTCTAACTCAATTTCTTTCGCAACTGAAACACCATCCTTTGTAATGTGAGGAACACCAAATTGTTTTTGTAGAATTACGTTTCTACCTTTTGGACCAAGTGTAACCTTTACGGCATTTGCCAACTTGTCCACTCCCTCTTTCAATCCACTTCTGACCTGTGTGTCAAACTTAATTATTTTTGCCATATAACTTATTTTGTTTTTGTTTCCACAAATATACTACTTTTTTTTTAATTTTCCAAACTATCTCCCTCTTTTTTGTTTTATCTCCATTTCTTTTAGATAAGCGGGATTCCATTTATGTTCTACTGATATAGGATTTACATTTGATTTTTCCAAATCATATTTCCAAATTGAGGTACATTCATCACTTTTAAATACTCTTTCTACTATGTTTTTTCCTTCTTTCATATGTTCCAAGTTCTTAATCCAAATTTATTCCAAGTAAATGTTTGTGGGTATCCCATATTCAATTTATTTAACTCCTTTATCACATTGTATTTTGTGTTGTTAGGACAATAGAAGAATATGAAACCACCACCTCCTGCACCACTTATTTTACCACCAGTTGCTCCTGCTTTTATTGCAGTATCGTATAAGGTTTGTATTTCAGGTGTTGTTATACCTTTTGCTAATGCAGTTTTTTGTTTGAATCCATAATCTAATATCTCTCCCAACTCTTCTATCTTACCTCTAATCAAACAATCCTTTATTAGTTTTGCTTGTTCTACCAAACCATGTAGAGATAATAATGATGTTTTGTTTTCATCCTCTATGTTCTTTATTTGTTCTTCTAAAACATCTGAACTTTTACGAGTGAAAGATGTATAATACAATAGGATATTGTTTTCCAATTCATCCTGCACCTTATCCTTTATTCGTAGTGGATTTACAATAACTTCATCTCCTTTAAACTCCATATAATTAAACCCACCAAATGCTGCTGCATATTGGTCTTGTTTACCACCATTTTCTCCTAACTCAATTCTTTCAATCTGAACTGCCATCTCAGCAATATCATATTCACCCAAAGGTAAATTGAATAACTCCTGATAAACACCAATCAACGATACAATTAAAGTAGATGATGTACCCAACCCACTACCCGTAGGTGCATCTTGATAAGATACTATATCATATCCAATTGGAGTTAAATTAAATCGTTTGAATATATGGTTATGTGTTGCTTTGAATAGTTTCAAACCATAAGAACAATCCAAATTATTACCAAAATCATGCTCTTCTTTTTCGGATTTGTTTATCCATTCAAAAGATACCTTCATATCATCTCTCAATTCCAATGATGTATGAGTGAATAAACGAATTGTAGTATTGATTACTGCACCCGTATGATTTTTAGTATAAGAACTCATATCAGTTCCTCCACCTCCAAAACTAATTCTAAATGGAACTTTACTCCTGTATATCTTCTTCATCTGGCATACCATTTTCATCATACCAATTTTTTACATTTCTTTCCCCTACCAATAAGAAGAAACAATTGTAGCATAATGGTCTGATATTTTCTAATTTTCTGTTATTGAGATTTCCATCTAGAAAATCTATTAGTAATGGCATTTTACCATCGGTTATTCTCTCTTCACTAAATCCACAACTACCACATACTTTTGGAACATAACCACTATCGAATAGTTTATTCTTAAATTTGTGTAATGGATATTTGATGTGCTTTCCCGCAATTAAATCATCTATGTGATATTTTTTATTCTTAATTGCTTTTGCTTTTTGAATGCCTATACCATAAGGATTTTTCAAATCATCGAATATACCATATAACTTTGCATACTTTTTGTATGTGTTATAGGAAACACCCAATGTTCTTGCTGCTTCAAATGCCGATGCCGATTTTGATTGTGCTGCTTTGATTTGTGATTCTAAAAGAGGTTGAGCACCTAATCCTCTTTTTACACTTCTGCTATTTTCCAAATTAGGAAAAAAGCCAGTAACTTCTTCGTCTTCTTCCATACTATTATCTATGTTAATACATATATAAGTATATCAAATTAAATTAAAAACTTCAATAAATTGGTAAAAGTTTCATCCGGTTGTTTGGATGTATCTAAATCTATGTAAAATTCAACAGGAGGTTGATAATCTAATGAAAAAAAGTTTTCCTTACCTCTAATTTTTTTAGTATGACAATATATTTCCTGAACTTTACATTCCGATTTAAGTTTTTCTCTTAACTCTATGTATGGTGATACCATTGATATTACAACATCACTACCACAACTATCCAAATATTTTGCAATATCAAATGCTTTTTGAATATTTTTTTCCCTACCTTGTTTGGTGTAATCTGTGTTTGGAAATAGTTCTCGTAGTTGGTCCCCATCGATATGAAATACGGATTTTCTCCAATTTTTCTTATCAGTTTGTAACCACATTTGTAACTTTTTTGCCAGAGTAGTTTTACCACTACCCGGCTGACCTGTGAAAAGGTATATCATAACTTATTAGGTAATAATGATTTTAATTTTAATTCGTTTATTTCTTTTGGTGGTTTAGGTATATTATGTTGAACATGTCTAACTTGCAGTTTAATATTAGGATATTTCTTTTCCAATGACTTAACTGCTTGTACATTTTTATGTGAATCATCTATAAAGAATACATCATTATACCCTTCTCTAATTTTTTGTTCTATCCAATCTGCCTTCTTTTGTGGGTCAGAATCTGCCAATGCAACAACATATATATCTCTTAAACCAATATCTTCTAAATAATCTTTAACAGGTTTATATGATGCTCTTGCAGTTAGTATTACAATTTTTCTTTCCCCCTCTGCTCTAACAATTCTTTTTAGTAATTCCGTAACACCTTTTACTTCTTGTGGTTGTTTAACTTTCTCAAAATCTGAAAAATCAAACTCATCTCCATTTTTTGGTTCATATATTGCATATTCACCGGGAGTTAGTTTTGATTTCTTACCATCTTTATGTGTTATGTATATGTTTGAATTTGTTTGTACCAATGTATCATCAAAATCAAATACTCGTAACTTTTTTCCCATATCTTCTTTAACTTGTCCGAATGCAGTTGCCATAGGGTTTCCATAAACCTTACCGAACTCCACTTTTTTACCGTTCCAATTACCAGATATTGCAGATTTTGAAAACATTATGCTTCTATTACTTCTATTTTAATTTTAGGAATATACCCATCAGGTAAATCACTATTGATTCCCTTAAACTCTTTAACCTTATCTTTAAAATATGTAATTTGTAATATTCTATCTGTCAAATTCATAACGGTTTGAGATGATGTAGACATTTGAGATGTATCTCTTTTCATATTCATCTGTGGTCTTTTTGGAAAAAACTCTTTTCTCATAGCTTGTGCTATTTCTTTCCAATCTTCCACTTTATCAACTGATTTTTCTGCTGATATTTTTCTCATTTGAGATGAAAGATATTTCTCACCATGAGTATATCCTGCATCGGTAAACATATGTCCGTGATTTGTACGAACAACCGGTGACTCTGTATTTTGTATTTGAATATCTGGTTTATGTTTTGATGTAGTTTCAATACTAACCATTTGTTTTGGGGATGAAACAAATGTATGCCCTTTTAAAGATAACCCACTCTTTCCTTTATATGTTACTGCTGCTTTTATAGCATCTTTTAATGTTGGTTGTTTGATGATATTTCTCATTTTATCACCATCGGGTCCAGGTTTACCACCTTTCTTTACAATCTTATGTTCTGCCTCATCGTGTCCTACCAATAAAGCGGAGTTTACAACACCAATACCTTTTTCGTTTAATCCTTCACTCCAATCGGTGGTTGTATCATGTAGGTAAGCAACTTCAATTCCATCCATTATAGTATGGACAACTTCAAGAGTTGGTGCATAAGCTCTATCTCTATTTTTAGCTAGAATGAACTTATCATCAACTTCTTTGGATACAATAATACATTCTTGTAGAATCTTAGCCATTTAAAGTTTTTTTACCTTTTGTAAGTTTTTCGTTTTCTTTTGTTAGATATTCTACTTTAACAGATAGTGCAGCAACTTCTTTTGTAAGTGCCAATACCATATCTCTTAAAGAGTCTTTTTCCTTCGATGATTCTGCTAGTAATGCTTCCAATTTAGAAATTCTATCTTTACAATCGTGTCTTATAAAGTCTTCATCCTTCTCTCTTGCGATAGCACGTTTTTCATAAAACCTCCAAGCTCCTGTTCCACCTAAAACTGTTAATGCCGTAATCAATACCGAATAAATATTTTCCATAATTAATCCATTACACCGACTGCAATATCACCAACTACGAAATCTGGATTACTTGCATATCTTTTGTTAATAATTGCTACTTTATTGTTTGGAGTAGGTTGAACAATGTAAATTGCCAACGGTTCTGTTGCAAATGTATATCTTAAACCAGCACTCTTTAATTGTGCTCCTACATTCATAAATGATGATGCTGCTTCAACTGCCGATTTAATTGTATCCATTTCTTTGGATGATACTCCTTCTTTCAACATTGGTTCTCTTTCACCATCATCCCCATCCATTGCATCATGTACTGAGTTTAGATTCTCTAATGCAATTGTAAGTTGTGAATACATCCAAGAATCTAATTCTTGCCCATCTTTCATTCTGGTTTCAATCATATTAGCATAATCTGCAATTCGTTCCAAATTACCCATTGCCATATCTTTCAATCCTGCTAATGTTTCTTCGGGTGAAGAATTATCATTTTCTTCATTCATTTTGTGTTTCAACAATTCTGTCATTTTGTTGAATACTTGCTCCCCACCATTTACACCTAAACGATATGCACCACCTAATTTTTCATATACCTTAATCTTATTAGACATTGGCATATTTTTTTCATTTACTGCTTTCCAAGCTTTGGGATTGGTTACTTCAAACTTCATATTATTATTGATTGTATATACGGATATAAATATAAAAAATTTAATTAAACTAATAATAAGTGGGTGTATTTATTGGTTCTCCTACACTTACAAAATCCAAAACAGCAAATCTACCATATCCATCTACAACTTTTTTAACTTCATGGATACAATTACCTTCTTTGAAATCCAATATTGCAACATTACCATATATTGGAGGAACTGTTTCGGTTCTTTCAAACACTATATTACCACCCCATTCTATATTATAATCTTCATCATTTAAATAAACCAAAACTGCACATATTCTAGATTGAGTTTTTCCATCTTGATGTTCTCTTAAAAAACATCCAGATTTATAATATGTTAAATTTAATAAATGTTGCAATGAATCTGAACTTTCATCGTAAATTTTATTAACTATGTTTGATATTAAGTTTTTAAAATCATCTGCCAATTCACGTGGATGTCCATAATACCAATATTGTGAAGATTCTGGTAAATCCAAATAAGGTAAATACTCATCATTAAAAAATTTTTCAGCATCTATAAATGAATCTTTACATTCATCTAAATGTAAACGAGAATTTTCAAAAGATTTGTAATGATTTTTTAAATATCTACCGTCAAAACGAACAGAGTCTATTTTGTGTAATAAATTTTTTTCAGCATTACATACATATTTTTTATAGGTTATGTAATCATCTGCAAATTCAGGATAATCTTTCATATTAAAAAATGTATATCCTTTTTCTTGTAATTCTTTTTTTAATTCTTCCATTACCCTAAATTATTTATTTCGATTGAAAATGATGTATTTGCTTGATTTCTAAACTCTTCTTTTCTATCTATTCTTTTTATCAATTTGTCATAGTGAGTTCTATCTCTATAAATATAATTTTCACATACAATATAGTTTTTTAATTTAAACTGTTGTATAAATTCTCCTTTTGTAATATTTAATTTTTCACAACCCCACATTAGAAATGTATCATCAGGACCATAGTGACCCATAGATTCTGGTAAAGGAACTTTATCTAATAATGCTTTACTGATACAATTAAACCAACCTCCACCAAATTTCATTTTAGGTTGTCCTTGTACATTGTTATTCATTGGTTCAATTGCAACTTCACCAATTTCACCACTATCTATAAATGGGTTATTTATTTTACAATACCCAACTTCTTTATTTAAGAAATTTTCATTTACCAAACAATCCCAAGTTGTATCCCATATTTTAACACATTCAGGACTAATAACGTATTTATCAATATTACCAAGTTGTGTAAGAGCATCAATACCAGCTTCTATATAAAATAAAACCTTTTCATCAAAACAAATATCAGTATCTAACCAAATAAAATGTGTTGCATCTTTACACTCATTGTGTGCGATTCTTCTTAAAGATGTGCAACCCATAATATCATCTCTAACATTAAAAGTTGTTTTGCCTGCCCATTGAGTTAGAGGTTTTAATGCATTGAATCTATCTACAAAAAATTGCTTATCTAATTTAGAGTTTTCCCAATCAACTAAATAATCATCAACTGAAAGTGCTAGGTATAATTCATAATTATTACCATCTACATATTTAGATGCTCTGTTTAAATCTCCTAATAATCTTTCCAAATCATCTATTTCATTTGGCATTATAAAGGTTGTGATAACTATTTTTTTCATTTGTAATTGTTTATAACTAAATTATTCAATACCACATCTCTGTCATATTGATGAACTAAAACATATGGTATTTCTCCATTCATAATCATACCATTTTGTACTTTAAAATCAATTTTTGTAGTTCCAACTTGTAATGCAAAATCTGAATTTATATCTATTTTATCTTTTACTAAACCATTTGATATAATAAAATTAAATGAACTCTGGTCTGTAAAATGTCTTGTATCACCCGATTGGGATACTAACCAATTCAACATTAACAAATCTTTTACCGATTTATGTTTACCTGCAATTACACCAACATTGCCAATCGTATTAGGTTTAATCCAATCCCAAAACATAGGTCCGTATCCTTCGTGTATGTTTTTATGACCCCAAGGTTCGTTTTCATATGTAACACACTCTGATGCACAAAGTATTTCAGTTTTAAGATTTTGGTTTAACCACTCCGATGGATTGGTTTGCCATACTATATCTCTTACATCTGTTGTGATTATATGATTCCATTCTCTCTCATCATTTTGTAAGAACCACCACATATCTACCAATCGTTTCATATGAGGATGTCCTTGCAATTCTGCACCATAACATTCCCAACCAAATGATGTGAGATATTCTATTGTTTCAGTTGGTATGTTGTAACATATCATTATCTTATCTCCATCAAATCCGGAGTTGTTTAATGATTCAACATATATTTTAATCTTTTCTGGCAAATAGTTAGCAATTGCCGATATAACTAAATCTTTCATTATCTTTTTCCGTATTTACCCCAATCGTTGTGCATAAACAATCCCTCACCATGTGCTACACCGTAATTTTGTTGTGCCCACCATTTGGATATATTACCCTCCAATGCAATACCATCTCCTGCAAATTGTGATACAGTATCTAAATAGAATTGTTTCTTATATAAACACGGGTTGTTTGTCCAATTACCATAACGAGAACTTGTTAAAAAGTAATCTCCAAATTGTCCAATATGTTCTGGGAATTCTTTTTTAGGGTCACACCAATGTACCGAATCTAAAAGATGTGGTGATGTGCATCCAATTTCATCATCATAGTAAGTAAGTTCTTTACCTTGATATTTAAATGAGAAGTGTGGATAACCTGGATTCTTTCTGTGTCTATATCTAACTACATCAACACTACCATCTAATAATTCTAATCCAGATTCTAATCTTAAAAATGTAGTTGTTTCATTTTCTATTAGATTCCAATCATGTTCCAACACTAATACATTTTCAGTTTGAGCATTTTCAGTTAGTTTGATAAACCCCTGTCCAATGCCGATATTATTTGTTTCTCCAATAAAATCCAATCCAAAGTGTTTTGCAATTTCATAATCTTGCATATTAAATTCCTGAAATAGAATAGTAACATCATTTACTATATCAAATAATCCGTTATTATGATAAGTAGTTAAAGTATCCACCAATACCTGTCCACTATTCCAAGACAATATTCCTATACTAATTGGTAGTTTTTGCATTTCTTAAATAGTTTATAAAATTTTCATAATCCTCTTTCTTTCTTTCATCCCAAATAGGTTCATCGGATGTTGTACTCATTTCAGTATCAACTCTAAAATTTCGTAATACTGCTTTTGGTGCTGGATTCACATCTTTTATGATATTATCCCCATACCATATTTTTATATTATCAGGAATTTCAATCCAATCTTTTTTATTCAACATAATAAAACAACCCCATCCCCAATCATTTACACCAGGTTGCCATACTTCTAATATAGGGTCACCCTCTATGTTTAGGGATTTATAGTTACCTTCACCCATTCCAATAATACCAAATTGATTTAATACATCTTCGGTTATTACTTCAAATATGTTTGGATTAAAGTTTATATCATCATTTATCAATGCAATATGATTGTTTTTAGCCAATTCAATTCCTTTATTCCAAGCGGGATTTACATAAATGTTTCCTCCAAATGAAACAAATCTAATTTTTTCAACTTTTGTATTCTGATAACCATCGTATTCATTATCAATTACAATTATTTCATCTACATACTCGCATTCACTTAAATCAGAAAGTAATTTTTTAGTTCTATCCGATTTCCAAAGTGTTGGAATTACTACTGAGAATTTGCCCATTGTAAGAATTGTTCTGTTGTTATAACATTTAACATTTTATTTTTATTTAAAGAATAATGTGAATATGTTAAATAATCTTGTTGTGTTTCATATGGAACATTAGTTCCTCTACGAATGATTCCACACCCGTAATCAGTATCTACAACTTTAATATCCAAATCTATCGTTTCAACTCTCAACTCTGCAATTGCTTTCCACACATCACCTGTCCATTCTCCACCATGGTCATCTCTTTCTTGCATCTTTTCGGTTGTTGGTAAACAATCGTGGCAAACGATAGTTCCGTTTTCTGATAAATGGTTTAAAGAATTTTGAATATCTTTTAATACTTGGTCATTGTGATGTAATCCATCTATCAAAATAATATCATATTTAATATCATCAGAAATGGATTCAAAGTATTCATCCGATGTTCCTACAAAAGTTACCTCTCCTCTTGGAAATGGGTCAATTGAAACTTTATGTTCTGCGTTTATAGAATCAAAGTTAGATGTAGGGTCTTGTGTTCCAACTTCTAAATAGGATTTGTATCCGTATTTTTCAATTAAAATATTAATTATATCTGTTCTTTTCATTGTATATTATTTAATCTTTCTAAATCATTTGAGCAAAGTATATCCGATATTTCGTTTATTTTACTTTCCTCCATATCCCACCATTTCAATTCTAATAATTTAGCAATTACATCATCACTAAATCTTTTACGAATTTGTTTTGCAGGGTTTCCACCTACTATTGTATAAGGTGGTACATCTTTTGTTACCACACTATATGCTGCAATAACTGCACCATCACCAATTGTAACACCACTCATTATAGATGCATTTGTGGCTATCCACACATCGTTTCCAATCGTAATATCTCCATTAGATGTTGGGTGTCCAGTTCCTTTTTTTACCTTTGGAAATTTACTCTCATGTATATGACCAAATGGATATGTACTAAACCAATCCACCCTATGATTTGCTCCCAAAAACATAGTAACTCCTTCTGCAATAGAGCAGAACTTACCTATTCTAATTTTTTCATATCCGTCTGTGTGTATTATTCTAATACCATCATGTCCGTAAGTATTACTTCCTACTTCTTTCATATGCTGCTATTAGTTTATCTACTACCTGAATTTGTGTGTAGTTGTGTAATACCTTCATCATCCCGTTATGTGCTATTCTTTCTCTCTCCTCTTCGTTTTCATTGTAGTAGTTCATTTTTTCTATACAATCAAACATCTCATCGTAATACACAATATCTTCACCATCTATAAACATTTCAGAAAGACCTGTTTCTTCTGGCAATCTATCAGTTAAAACCATCTTACCACAAGCCATTCCTTCAAATAATCTACGAGTGATTTCTTTCCATCTACTATTCTGAATAACCATTAGACCTGTATTCAAAAACTCTGTATGTTCTTTTGCTCTCAAACCATTACGATTACCAACTGCTCCTTCTGCCCAACGTGTGATGTAATCTAAAAATGCAGAATTACCAATTCCTCTCGTTGTAACCGCAACGTGTTTTGGTTCTAAATTCATAGGGAATTGAACTGCCGTATCTGCAAAGTGATTTATCCACTCAGCATCTATTCCGATTCTTTTATATACTTCTGCACATTGTTTATCTGGTGTAATTGTGAAATGGAATCTATCTGCCTTTGGAGAGTTTCTTTCAAAGTTTTGTGGGTCATCCCCACTCTCTTGTATCCAAAATGCAGGGACTAAATCTTTGTTAAGATATTGTGAATCAAATCTACCCCAATCCATAAACAATACAATATCAGTTTGTGGTTTGGAATCTATCCAATTCTTTAAGTCGGTATCGTTAGTTTTAACTATTTGAGTTTCCCAACCTCTTTCTTTGAATTCATTTAAGAGTGCCAATGGTGTAGACCATTCTTCTCCATCTTTGTAATCGTATATGAATGTTATCTTCATTATCTGTAATCTACTTCGTTAAAATTTATCAAATAGTGATTTTCCCCTTCTCTATTATATGGTGAATACGGTTGCCACCCTTCTCCCATTTGTAAAAATGAATGTTCCGATGAAAATCTACTACTTCTTCTTACACCATCCAAATTTATAGTTTTTGCGTATGATGCTTTCATCCACCAAAAATTACCAGAATATATTTTCCACGGACCGGCTTGCCCAAATAAAACACCGTATGTATTATAATCTGATTTATTTAGAATTCTGAATACATCTTCAAACTTTTCTATATTAAAGTAATTCATAAGATGTCTCCAACTTTCAATATTAGAATATTCTTCACTATTTCTTTTGGATGCACCTTTTGTATGAAGATACAAAATAAAATCCGTATCTCCAAATATTTCTTTATCTTTTTCTATGAGTTCTAATGTAGTGAATTCGTGTCCTTTAACCCTAATATCTCTGATTCTATAATTTGGTTTGTTAAAAGTGTAGAATCTATCTATTATATTGCTAGTAGAATAGTTATCATTTCCAATAGAAATACCAATATTGAGTACAAATGGGAAATTAAAGTTCTTTTCAATTAAACTTAACTGCTCATCTATAATTTCATCAACACCATCTACTGCGTAGATATGATAATAAATTCTAACCATTACATTAAAGTATCGTAGTAACTGTTTTGTCTTTCTTGCCTTTCAATTGTTTTTGGATGTTTAATACAATATACTTCATCCAAAGGAAATGAGGTGTAAGAATCAAATCCTACAATTCTTTCGTGGACTTTACCAGTCCATCCAATAGTATCTTTGTTTTTATAGATACGAGTTTGAACATCTGGAAAGTTTACCCAACCTTTATCATTTACTCCCCAATTCCATTTTTTGATATGTTCTTGTGTAAGACCTTCAACTGTATTGATACGTGGAACTAATATAAGGTCTTTATCATCATTTGCGGTTAGTAATTCTTCCAAATTTACAATCAAATCTGGTTCCAAATACTCATCAGCATCCAACTGAAATACCCACTCTCCTTTACAATTTGAATTTAGAAAGTTTTTCCAACCTGCAAAATCACCACTAAATTCGGATTCTATTACGGTAATTTTGTCAGCTTGTGCCTGTAACTCTAAATACTCAATCATTTCAGGAGAAGACTTTGGAGTGTCCAATAGAACTACTATTTCGGAGTTCTCTTCTTTGTAATTTAATAATTGAGTAACTAATCTAATTATCTCTTCGTGCTCATTACAAGCGGTAATTGCGTAACTTAATTTCATTTTTAGTCTTCGTTGTGATGTTTTATAACTTCATCTTCTCCACCAGTTGTGTATGGTTGGTATGGTATATAATCTGCCATTTTTGCCTGATGTTCTTTCCATCTATTATTACCTCCCATATCAGTATAACTCCAATTAGAACCACTTGGATTCCATCTCGTTGTTGTAGATGGGTTATATGTTGCCGAACCAGTAGTAAACGATGCCAGATATGGGTTAGCAATCGTAATATATCCGGTAGTACCAGGTGTTGTTGTATATATTGCACCACTACCAGATGATGTTGTTAATGATGTACCACTTGTATCCCCACACCATGTTTTAAATCTATCATATGGGTCGTTTGATGGTTTTTCCCCACAATAAACTTCATATGGCTTATATGGGTTATATGGGTTTGTTAATGGAGCCGGTGTAATATGTGGTAATGTTACGAATGGTGGGTTATTTGGAACTCCAAATGGAAATGGAGATGATGTAGTATCATCTTTCACTTCTGCCAATTTATCTTTTAATATATCCCATTGTTTTGGAGTAATATTATATTCATGTACCCCTTCTGAAAATCCTTTTAACCAAAGGACAAATTCTTGTGATGTCATAATTATTCTTCGTTATTTTGTATTGCTCTTTTTGCTTGTGTGCTTGTTACAGTTTTGGATTTAGGTGGTGTTAATTTTCCAATATCCATATCTAATCCTACAATACTACCCAATCCGGATAACTTATAAGTTCTGTATGAATCATTTGTAATAATTGGAACTTTGCTTACAAAATTTTCATAGAATTTTTTTGAACCACCTTTCATTTTTAATTCATCATGGTCTTCATTTACAAATTTACCAAAAAATCTTTGAATCAATTCAGGCCGTACATTTGATACTTTTATAGCATGGACTATATCCTTTGCCTTTGATACAAATAATGTATAAATTATAGGTGCATTTGCTTCTGAATATTTACCTTTATGCCCATCTACATATTCGTATTCTTTTATTAAATAAAACTTACCCCTAGCCATTTGATTAGGGGTAGTTCTATTTCTATCATCTACAAATTTACGATATATGGGATTATAGGTTTTCATTATTTATTTAATGATTTCAATTTAGGTAATTGTAAAGTTTGAAACTTTGGTTGAACTTTACTATAAATACCATACTGATTTAAAATACCATCAAATCCTTCTGTCATTTTTTCTAAACTAAAATTCTTTCTATTGTTTTTTGCAAGTTTAGTTGAACCAGGTAAATACTTACTATAATTCTTATAAACATCTTTCATTTTAGTTAATGCCTCTGATATATTAACATTAAACCATTTTGCTTCTTTTAGTAAAAATTGGTCTGCTGCTGATTCATGTACATTTTTCAATTCACCCTCCAACAATACTGCACCTTCTTTTAAGAAATCCAAATGTCCACTCCAATTAGATACAATTACAGGCTTACCTGTCAAACTGAATTCCAATAGTGGTCTACCAAATCCTTCACCTTTTGTAAAGTTTACCATTGCTTTAACTTTTGGATGCTCATATAACCCATTCATTTCAATTTCGGTTAAATCACCGTGAATCAAATATACTGGAACCGAACCATAATCTTTACCCAATGCTTCTCTAATTTTTTTAATGGTATTTTCTCTGTCCAATACACTAAATCCAGCAGATGATGTTTTAAGAATTAATGCAGGTTTTACTTTCTCTTTTTTGAATGCAGTTGCAAATGTTTTAATCATCATTCCCACATTCTTTCTATCTTCACCCAAATCACCTCTCAACCAATGTCCTACAAATAAGAATGCAAACTCTTCTTTGATTTGGTCTAATTGGGTAATATTTTCAACATATTCCGTTCCAAAACTTTCATTAAATCCTTCAAATAAAATCTCAACTGGTTTTTGAATTTTATGTTGAGCAATCATTTGACCGGTGTTTCTATCTGCTTCATTATATACAGAATCAATCAAACTCTTTTTAGAATGCTCCGATGGAACAATAATCAAATCCATTCTGTTGCAACCATGTACCCATTCAATTGGAGAATGAGTTGTTTCAATTGCCGCAGTAATACCAATGTTGTAGAATCCTACGGGTTGGAATTCGTTTGGAACTGTAACTTGCACAAAAATATCAGGTTTCTGTTGAACCGATGGAATAATATTTTCAATTATCCATTTATGAAATTCATTATCATAATTGAGAGCATCCATTGGGGTTTGACCCCAACGAAGACTAACAATTTTAATATCAAACTTATCTAATTTATATAGAGAATGTAATAAATCTCTCGCGTGGTCTCCATAACCTGAACGTGTTGCTACTGGACCTTGAAATACTAATGTTGGTTTCATACTATAATTCTATAACTTTAAATTTTTCTTTTGGTTTCCAATTTGCAAATGCTCCCTCCATACCTTCTACTAACGAATCACACATTGCTTCTAAACTTAATTTACCTTCTCCTAAGAAATGTTTTCTACCTTTCAATCCTACTGCTTTTCTTTCTTCTCTTCCCATTTTGTAGAAATCCATAATTAAAGGTGCAATATCAATGAAATCAACTCTATCATCAAAGATATATGGAGTAGGAACTGAACCTGTTGTTGAACGAACTGGCCAAATTGGTTTAACCCAATCTCCCCAAACTACACCTTCTTTTCTATATTTATCGTGTAATGAACCAATCTCTACATAATCTTCTGCGGTTAATAACTTACCACTTCCTTTTTCTCTAAATCCACATTGGTCTTGCAAACCACCTGTTACCGTTACGATGATAGGAGTTCCTGCCATTACCGATTCAGCAGTTGCTAATCCAAATCCTTCATTTGATGCCACATTGATTGTTACATCTGCCATATTGTAAAGGTAGTTCAATTGCTCTTCCGTATATTTGTTAGGTAAGAAGATAACATCTGAATCTGGCATACAATGTTCTGCAAATGTAGGTAAATCAGTTCCATGTTCTTGCACAGGTTCTGTATGCATTACCATACAAACTTTATCCTGATGTTCTGGTGCAAGTGCTTTGCGGAATTCATCAAATGCCAACATTGCATCCATAGGTTGTTTTCTACGAATGTTTCTGTTATTCCAATATAAAATGAAATCGTATTCTTTATCTCCTAATACAGATTTTTTGAAGTCTTCCGGAACATCAACTGGTTTATACAAGTCTGAATTGATACCATGAGGAACATAACTCACTTGCCAATCAGCAGGTTTAGTCCAATGTTTTTCCTTATCCCAACCCCAAACTCTTTTAGTGATACCATAAGTTTGTTTTGAAATAGTTCCAATCCAATCACAACTTTCATAATAATCTCTGTTATATTTTGGGTCTGGTAAATCATCCCAAATGTGATAGAAGAATAAAGGAACTGATTGACGAATTTCGTGCTCAATCTCATATAACCAAATCCAATATCTCGGGTCTGTAAAGTGTAAGATTGCATCAGGTTGTTCAATCATCAACAATTGACGAATAATATCAGGATTACCATAACCATCCGATGGATAGATTTTAACCGAAGCATCTGCTACTTTTGTTATCTCTCTAACATTATCGTTTAAATCGAATACTTTACCCGCATCTGGGTGTTTGATTGCTGCTCCTAACTGAACCCAATCGTATTTATCCACCGTTCCTAAAACCAATTGTTTAGAAACATTGGCAATACCACTAGTCATTCGAAGGTCATCGGAGAGTAATAGGATTTTCTTTTTTGCCATAACTTGTTTTTTAATCTTAAAATTGTGAACCACTTACTTGCAATGCAGTGTATTCGTTTAATTGTTTTCTAAATTCTTCATCTTTCGTATAAAGGTCCAAAGTTCTATTGACTAATTTTTGAAAGTTTATACCACCTCTTATGGTAGCCATTTTAAAATCTTCATCATACAACTTTTGGATTACCTTTACCGTAGTAAGTTTAAGGTTTGCCATAATAGTAATTTTCGTATATACATATATATAAGAAAATATTATTTTCCGTTACAAATACCTCTTTGTTTGAACTCACACCAATCACATAACTTTGTTGGATTTTTAGGATAATCTACATCAGTTCTGTAATTACCATCTTTATCAAATACTGCTTCAACAAAATCACTAAACCCTTTCCATGCTTTGTTTACAGATGGTTTGCCAGATGCAGGAACGTGCTTTGAAATACGAGGAACTACAAAGTCTGTATTCTCATACAACTTACGTTTTAATATAATGAATTCAACATCAATTATATCCTGTGATATTCCTAGCAATTCTGCGTAGAATTTCTTATACAATAAAATTTGTGAGTTTTTGACAGGGTCTGATTTCTGATATTTAGTCCATCCCTTTGTAGATGTTTTAAAATCGGTAATACGATACCTACCTGTCTTTTTGTTTTTAACGATGAAGTCAATAAATCCTAAAAAGTTTACATTTTCTAAAATTTTAGTATTGATTGGTTGCTCAATAGCAATTAATTCATCATCTTTTAGGGAAAAGAAATTGTTGAAGTTTTTAGATTTTTGGAAATAATCTAATATAGCATAACCATCTTCTAAAAACTCAACTAGTTCCTCTTTGGAACAGATTGGATTCTGTCCATCGTTTGATTCTTTTAAAAAGAACTCTCTCATCTTTTCTTTGAGGAATTCTTTTGTATTCATATTTTTATCAGCTTGTGATTTAGAAATACGCAAACATCTACTTAAATACTCTTGCAGAGTTTCGTGCATTGCCGAACCAAATACAGAATGTATGTTAGATGAAGATTCTCTTAAATCATCTATATAAGCCAATTTATATTGATGCGGACATGAAGACCACATACTATATTGGGAAAACGAAACTCTTGCCATAGTGTATTATTTATATACAAATATACAAAATTAAATTCGTTTTTCCAAATATATTATATTTTTAATTTAAGTTTTGTTATCAACTTTTTATCAATTGCATACTTTTCACAAATGAATTTAATGTTCTCTCTACCCTCACGAGTTCCGTATAAAACTTCAATATAATCCATTGCCTGTCTTTCTGAACAATCATATTCTTTCTTAATTAAATCAACTAAAAAAGATTCGTATTTTTCTTCTCCTTTTCCTTTGATGTATTTAAGATAATACTTACCTTTGGGTATTATATTAATGTATAAATTATACATCTCGCGTGGTTGTAGAGTTTGTGTTAAAGGTAATATAGTTGCAATCAATTCAACCCATTCAGGTTTCATAGAAAGAAAACGATTAATCATAAAATTACTCCATGTCTTAATGTCTTCTTCTGTGAGTTTATCAAAATACTTCGGGTCTTGTTCCGATGTAATTGCGTTGATGTGGTCAAATAGTTTTTTCCCTGCCATTACTGAACTAATGTTGATGGTTTATCTCTTAACTCCGTTGGTAACAACTCTTGCAATGCTTTTCCACATTGTGTACACAAATACACTTCAATTGGAATAATAGCATCTTGTGCTTGACCCGTAATTAACTTACTCATTTTCTTAAATCTGAAACCTGGCATAAATGTGTTGTTTCCACATTCACAATCCATATTTCTTGCATCGTTTAGGTTCATACCTAATGGTAATCCTTGTTCCATTATTTTATAATGTTTAAAATTTGAATAATTGTACTCATAAAGACAATCTCTTTATCTACTACTAATGCATCTTTTGATAATCCTTCTGCTATTGTTAGAATCACATTTGCAGTATTACCTGCTGCATACTCATCTACCTTATCATATAACATAGAATACATTTCAGAGTAATCGTTTAGTTTATTATCAGCAACTGCTTGTCTAATATTCATAAACATATTTCGTTTGTCATCATTTGCCTTTAACAAATCTACTAACTTTGTTTTGAAATCCGATTCCACCATAATTTGATGGTCTACTTTCAACTCTCCTTTTGCAGATTGTAATTGGCAAGTGTTTAAGATTCTACGAATATCTGGATAATATGAACTGATAATATCAGCAACATTCTTAACATCGTATTTAATCTTTTCAGCATCTAAAATTCTAGTAACCTGAATTGCAACATCTTTCTTTGTGGGAGGAGTGATTGCAAATGTTTGACATCTACTTTTGATTGGGTCAATAATCTTTTCGTGGTAATTACACGTTAGGATGAATCTACAATGTTTAGAGAATGTCTCCATTAAGTTACGCAAGATTGCTTGTGCGTTTGGAGTCATATAATCAAACTCATCCAAAATGATAACTTTGAATCCTGCAAACCCCATAGATGAAGCAAAGTTTTTAACCTTTGTTCTAACGGTATCCACATTATTCTCATCCGATGCGTTGATAATCATACTATCACATTTGATGGTATTTACAATAAGTTTTGCAAGTGTGGTTTTACCAGTACCTGCTTTACCATGTAATAACAAATGTGGAATATCGTTACTATCCAAATACTGTTGAATAGTTTCTTTTACCGTTTCATTTCCTACATATTCGGAAAGTGTTTGTGGGCGGTATTTCTCCACCCATAAACTATGTTCTCTTTTACTATTTTCGTTTGCGAAAAAACTCATATTTTTTTATATTACGATTGCTCTGATATTTTCTGTTAAAATGGATGATTGTAAAATATAAATTTGTTTACCAGGATTTTCTTTAAGAAAGTTTTCCAAATTCATACCACTAGCAACAACTTGATAATTTATACCATTTAATTTCAGATACGGATGGTCTATTAGTTTATATTCTTGATTTGCCATAATTTATTTACCAGTTGAACCAAATCCACCTTTACCTCTTACACTTTCACTCAATTCATCTACTACATTCAATTGAACAACTGGATGAGGAATTATAACAATTTGAACTACTCTATCTCCTACTTCATAAACTTTGGAGGATACACCATTTAGTTTATAAAATGTTGCCTGCAATTCTCCTCTATAACCCGCATCAATCACACCTACCGCATTAGTTAGTGATAAATCATAATTACGGATAGATGAACGTGGGAATACTAACCCCACCATACCATCAGGTATTTCCATTGCAATACCTAAACCATAAGTAATTTGAGTAGGTGTGTGACTTATAACTGATGTTGCCACCAAATCTAAACCAGCATCACTCTCTTTTGCATACTTTGGTTTAACTGCATTTTCATGCAATAATTTAATTTTTACTTTCATTTTCTTCTGCTCTAATTTGTTTACTTTCTTCTGAAATTGGTCTTGGGAAAATTCTAAATGCCATTCCGTTGTGTGAAAATGATAAACCTTCACCTTCCAACGGTTTTAGTTCAATAGTCAAATTACCTGCTGGTTCTCCTTCTGATGAGTATGCAAATACTTCCGGTTCATTATTAAAGAATTGAAAGCACCATTCCACATCTTCAATTACTTTTGGTGTTGGTTCTAACAAATCACCTTGTGATTCTAACACATCATCGTTTTGTAGCTCTTCTGCCATTTTTATTTTATTTAGTTGTTTACAAATATACGAAAAATTTTTTAGAAATCAAAGAACTTTTTTGCAGTTTGTGCAGATGCCGATGCTTTCTGCCATTTAAGTGCATTATAGAAGTCATCTAATTTGTTCTCTAACTCTGCTTTGAAAATCATATCTCTATCAATATACTGTTCCACAAAGTCCATAATCTCTTTTGGGTCATTATAATCTTTGAATGCAACTGTATCTAATCCTAATGGGTTTTGTCTTAAATAAACCCACTTAACTTTATCACCATCTCTGATTGGTTCGTGTTTAAACGGACAATCAAAGAACTTCAATAATCGGTTGTATGCAATACCTGCTTTAACGTGTGCCGGAGTTCCTTTCTCAAAGTTAGCAATTGCTAATCCACTATCTTTTCTCCAAGTTCCGTTATCATACTTACTTAATTCTTTAATTGCTCCACCTTTGGCAATGTTGTTTACAGGTAATGATGGTAAACTTTTCTTAAATGTTAGTAAGGTTTCATCAATATAAGCATTATCTTTACCCATCAGAATATCCTTCAACATTGTAGACATAAACTTCTGAAATGCTTTGGGGAATGATGAACGAACTACATCCAATCCTTTAACATCCAACTTATCACATTTGATACCATTCTTTAATACCATCCATTGTGCATATCGTTTCTTTGCTACCCAAAAACCTGCTTTGGAAATGTATTCTTTCTTAATCTCAAATCTGTGTTTATCTTTTGGAATACAAAAGAATCTTTCCGATAATAAATTGTAGAAATTGTTTAAGAATGTTTGGGTTTCTTCTGCAATAGTATTAACCTCATCTGCCATTCTTTTCTCATCAAATTCTTTATATTCAGGGTATCTGTGTTTTACCAAAGGTTCTGCTAACATATAGATTGAATCGGTATCTATATAGACATTGTAATCTTCTTTTGTACCTAATTCCTTCCAATATTTGATGTTTGCCATCTCTGCCGTTTTCTTAATAACAGTTTGACCCGTAATCGTAACTGCCTCTGCATTATCAATATCGTAAAACCGAAAGGCAGGAAGACCAAGAACACCATACATAGAGTTAAGAAGAATTTTTTGGACAAGCTGGCGTTTCGCATAAAATTCATATTTTTCCGTATCACCCGCTTCACCATATTGTTTTTCTAGCTTTCTAAACTCTACACGTTGAGAGAACCAAGTATCCAAAATATCGGCAATCAGACCTGGTTTATCCTGTGAATACAGAACACCATTTGCTGCTACTCCTAAATTGCTATCTTTGATTACTTCTTTTAATTCTTCTTTTGTGTAGTCGTAGTTATCTCCGCCATTACCAACAATGGTATATGCATCTGCACCACCTCTAACCCACTCTTCTGCATCCCAATTCTTAATCTTTCCGATTTTAGTTTCAGGACTAATGTTTAGAGTCATAATGATTGATGGATATAGAGATGTCAAGTCCAAGTCATAAATCCAATCATACTTACCAACGATAGGTTCTTTTACATAAGCTCCGATGAATTTCTCTTCGTTATTATCACGAAGTGCTTGCATCTTCTCCTTTCTATCCTTTGGTTTATTTGGTGCTACTAAACCTTTCTTTTTCAGATACGCTAAACACGCACCTTCCAAATATTTTGATGAGAACATATAATCTTCATACGGAACGAATCCCGCGTGGCAGATTGCTCTACATAACTCAATGAATTGGAGTTTCTCATCCATTGAAACTACTAACTCAACGTCAGTAATGTTATACTCAATGAACTTCTCCAAGTCAGTTTCAAACAAATCATCTAAACTTCCTTCGTATTCAATCTTACCTCTACCTAACTCTTTGGTTGCTATGTGATTAAGAGTATAAGAACTCTCTAACCCATAATTATAGTTTTTATATAAATTTATGTAATCTAAAATAGAAACTCCACCCAAACTCCACTTTTGTCTATATGGTGAATAGAAAGTTTGCCCAATACGAGATAATCGTTTTGCGTGACCTTCACCACATACTCTCTTTATACGATTGTATAAATAAGGAATATCAAAGAAGTCAATATTCCAACCTGTTAGAATGGTAGGGTCTACACTCTGATAATAGTTTAAGAATGCCATTAGTAGGTTTCTCTCATTATCAAAGATGTGAACCTTTACTTCTCTACCATCTTTACTGAATTGTTGTGCAGTATTCTTTACCTTTCTATCTTTGTCTAAAACAAATACTTCATAAAGTTTACTTGCACTATCATGTGCAGCAATTGCAGTGATTTCATTCTGTGCTTCCAAAGTAGATGGAAGCCCAGAAATCATTTCACACTCAATATCAAAGGTCATTACAGTATGTCCTTGTGATGGTAAATCATTATCGTATATATCAACTAATACTCTCGTTGTTTCGGGAACATCAGACTCAAATAAATCCTCTGCCTCATCCTTTTCCCACTTTGATATTCTGGTTAGTTTATCTCCATGCATAGAGTTGTATTGTCCATAAGGGTCTTTCTTATAAGCATACTTTCTATATGGAAATGTCTGATAACCATTCTTATCATCCCATAAGTGAATTAAATTCTTTTGTCTTTCGTAAAATATATTTTGATACATTCGTTATTATTAAGGTTTATAGAAAATAAAGATTGGTTCATATTTGTAAGATGTACCATTTATCTTCATACTATTTTTCACTCCACTCAAATCAACCCCAGTCATTGGAGACATCGTCATTCTCAATTTACCCTGATATTCCATTCCCAATTCAACTAATATATCAATTGAATCTTGTTCTAATGTCCACCATTTATCAGCTCCCACTTTAATATCTGCAATATTCCAACAGATGTATCTATCGTTTCGTAGATATTCATAAGCAGTTGTTAATGTAGGTCGTAAGAATCCATCTCTCCAACTTTCGTAACTAGCAAACTTCTTAAACGATTGAGTTTCATCATCTGAATATCTTTCTCTATCAAAGTATGGTGGAGATGTGAATACAAAATCCAACTTACCTTTATACTTTTGAAATTCAGGTTCTTCATCAATAATTTCAGAACCAGTTGTAAAGATTTCATAAGTGTTTTGGTGTCCCCAAAAAGGATTACTTGCACCTGGAATCTTATTGTTAAAGAACTCTGCTAAATATTCATATCTTGTCTTACCAATTTCAGGTATTTGATTTTCAGTATTAGGGTCATTACCAATATAATGTAAGTTTCTATCATCAACCGATAATGCTCCTAAGATTCTACCACCCCAACCTGCCGATGGGTCATAAATGTTTATAACCTTTTGGTCTTTGATGTGGTTGGTAAACCTTTGATACAAATACTTTGCAGTTAATGGAGGAAAGTTTACTGCTGCCTGCGTTCCCATACCAATACGAAATGCCGCAGTTGCTTCTGGAAAGATAGTTTGTCCGTATTCATATGTTTTAATCTGAATAGGTTGTTTTGGAATATCAACTAAATTGTCAATATTATCTCCCCAATCCGCAGTTTTAAGTGATGAAATATTTTCATACTTCAATATCCCTGCTTTGTACAAATCTTTTACCTCTTGTGCAGTAATTGGTGGAGATGGAACTTTACTATCTGCTTGTGATAAACAAAATCCATGTCCTGGTTGTGTATCCCCTGCTGCCCATTTTTCAATCCATTCTTTACCACTCTGAATATGTGAATTATGAAAATCAGGATGATTTAAGTGTAATGTTTTTGTAAAACGATACATACCATCTTGACGAGTCAATCTTCTCATCTGTTTGATAAAGTTAGGTAAATACTCATCATCTACAAAAATATCATAGATTGATGGTTTTGGTTTATCATAGGTTGAACCACCAATACCTGTTTTATACATTGCAGGAAAGAATTGGTTTACAGGTGTTGCAAACTTGTTAAAATTAAAAATAATATCGTTTCCATCATCATCCTTTTCTTCAAACTTATCTACCTTATAGGTTTGTAGTTTGGAAAAGTTCTCAATGATTTCAGCTTCATCAATTCCAATTTTAGGAGGTGCGTCAGTTGCTTGCCATCTTTCAACGGCAGTTTTACGAAAGAACGCCACCCACTCTTCAAATTGAGTGAATGGCATTTTTAATACGTCTTCGTATTTAAGGTTTATCTCCGGAGAGTAAATCCAATCGTTCTTTTCGTAAAAATATTTCTTTTTATAATTAAAAGCCATATTAGTTTGTTAGTTGAACTTCTACCAAAAAGTATTTTGCGGTAAAGTCATCAATCTTAAACTCAACGTGAGCAAGACCACTTGTTGATATATTCAATATAGCAGAATTTGCTTCTTTGTTAGCAGAAAAGATTTCTTTAAGATACTTTGCAGAGAATGAAATTGGTTTTACATCTCCTAATACTTTATCTAGTGTGAATACAATTCGGTTTGAATTTACATTAGAATAACCTAAAATAAGTTTCAACTCATCACCATCTGTTAGGACTGTGAAAGTATCTACATCAGATAATGCATTCTTACCTTTGATAAATTTGTCAATAAACTTACCATCAAATTTAATGTTTACATCATAATCAGGCAATGATTTCAAATCAGGGACAGTTGGAATAACTGCCAAATCTGCTAATTGAAATTGTAATTTAGTATCATCACTCTTTACGAATAAGTTTACTGCTTTACCATTCAATTCTTGAACCTCAATTTCAACATCATCACCTGCTACTGATAACAATTTGTTCAATGTAGATGTTGTGTAGATGCCCAATTCTGGCAGATTTACATTTTGTGTGAAATTATCCAATTGGATTTCACCTAATACTGTCTTATCATCGGAGATAAAACGTGTGCTTAATTTACCATCAGCTGCCGTCCAAGTAACTGATTCAACTAATCCTGCCAAATTATACTTTTGGATGAATCGTGTAATTCGTGTTTTGTTCATACTTACTTTATTTTTAAATTTAATTGTTTTACAAAGATACTATATTTTTTTGACATTTCCAAATGTTTATGGTTTTTTCCATACCCAAACTGGTTCACAGAATGTTTTATTTTTTGCTTCTTCTGCTTTTAATAATGCTTCTTCGGTATATCTACCCTCATCTCCTTCTATGATTGCACCCGCTCCCGCAGACCCCGGTCTCTTGGCCATTTCCATCCCCAAGCAACCCTCATATTCTCCCCCTATTGATTTAATATAATCATTCATAGGGTTTGTTATTTCTTGGTATCCTTTACCATCTCCTTTGGATGCTGCATATACATCTGCGATATTAATTGCTAGGTATCCACCTTTCCGAATAGTTGGCCAAACCTTCTCAATTGTCTTGTGTAGGAATAACTTATTCCACGCATCAATGTTGTTGTATCTAACCCAACTCTGGGTATCATCGTAAGAATATCGTTCAACATTGAAATACGGGGGTGAGCTGAAAACAATATCAAAATAATCGATGTAATCACTATAATCCATGTCTTCCGCCGGTGAGCAATGGAATGTAGCTTTTTTATCGGTTTCAAAAAATCCGTTGTGTTTTTTGTAGAATTGATATTGTTCTTCATAGATTGGATGATTTTCTTTTCTCGGGTCAATACCCACATAATGATTACCATATTCGGAGGCCATAAACCCACATAACCTATCTCCCCAACCTGCCGATATGTCGAGGACATTCTTTGCACCTACCATATCGTAAAGTGCCTTTGCAACAACTGGTTTGAACTGTGAACAAATGTATTTTCTCAAACTTAAACAAACCCGTAGTTCGTTTCTACCTATCTCATCAAACTTCAATGTGTATAACCCACCCATAAGTGAGAACATAAAATCTTTACTGCCCCAAGTTCTAGCAGGTCCCGGCGAAACGGTGCCGTCAACACTCCATCTGTTTGCTTGTTGAAAGTAATTAGATGCGGAGTTACCGGTATTCAATCTTCTAACGTATTGTTGCTTATTTCTGAATGTTAGAGGATAGTTAGATTCACTTGCTTTGCGAGGAAACCACTCTCCCTCTTTAAGTAGTTCGTTGTAACGAGTTCCTTTGAGAGCAAGGTATTCCTTTCTAGCTTCGGTTTCTGTGATTTCAGCATAGGGTAAATCGTAACCCATACACACTTCTGCCAGAGATTCTTTTACGTCTTCTCTTTCAAACGTGTTTTTAATATAACTCCACTCTTCACTATTGATGTGAAGATATGGAGTCATATTTTTGAACTTGTCAAAGTATTCTATATACATTTATTTTTATTTATTATGCAAATGCACTAATTTGTAATTGAATGTAGGTATTTAAATCACTCCAAACATTCTTTACATCTGCCTTTTTATTTGGAACTTGTTTAGTTTCTAACATATTATATGCTGCAAAATTATGAACACACTCTTTTAATGAAATCTCATTGTTCTTAAATTTTTCATATAACTCACAACAAAATAATTGATAAACATCATTTCTAAATTCAGGTTTCTTTTTTGCTACTACTCTATATTTTTTCATAACATCAAAAAATGGAGTTGCATACTTTTCAACTTCGGATTTAGTCACACTATAATCACCACTTTGAATCAAGTCTTTATCCAACCATTTATCACTTCCTGTTAATGGTCCTAAAATATAAATTAAACCATTATCACCGAATCCATTTTCTTTACCAATCTTCATCCAGTCTAATAAAGTTTGATATGAATAAATTTTATCTGTAATGTTTAAGATTTTAGCAATATCAAAATGATGTTTTATATAATCACGTAATTTCCAAGTTCTGTATTCAACATTGATTTTAATTAGTAATTTAGATAACTTCTCCATATCATCGGTAGATAACCAATCAACAACTACACAAGGTAATTTATCTAATGAAAATCCCCAAGACCTTACTACTTTTGCAGCACTTAATCTGTGATGTCCTTCAAATAACATATAACCAGTTATATTACCATCTGAATCTTTTTGTGGAACAACATATAAACAAGTTAAAAATCCTTCGTTTATAATTGATTTTGCAATAGATTCAACACCTTTTCCATTCTCTTCTCTATTTAATGGATTTGGAATTAATAAATCAACACCAATCATCTTTGGTTGAGCAACACGAATTGTATCATTTGTAGAAAATGCTTTGTGTTGTCCAAATGCTTTAATAAATGCATCAATTTTACTTTTACCTGCAATCAGTATCCAACCTGCATTTATTAGTTTTTCGGCAAGAGTTTGTGTGCTTTTTGTAAGGTCTCTTTCATAGAATAAAAAGAATTTTGTAAATTTATTAGTTGCTTCTTCAATTACTAATTTTTTAGTAATAAATTCATTTACACGTTTCTTATCAAAAAATGTAGTTGATTCCATCCAAATATTATCAAAAGTATGGTCACTAATTTTTTCACCATCTGTTGTATTGATATAAGTTCTATGACATCCCAATCCACTTTTGGCCAAAAGAGTATCTATTTCTTTTTCAAATATTTCACCATGTTCACGTCTTAAATCGTTTGCCTGTTTGTTTATTGTTTCCATTTCTTTTAAAGTTTAAGTTTTATTCTACAATATACTAAAAATGCCTGATAAAACCAAGCATTTTGATTTATTTATTAAATTCAAAAAATTTATGTAAAGTAATGTTATTAGCCGGTGTATTTTTAATTTTTGCACTATTGGTTACATAATTATATGGTTTTCTACTATCGAATATACCACCATTCATTAAATAAGTAAAATCGGCCCAATCCAATATGTGGATTTTAGTGTTAAATTGTTCTTCTAAAAAAATCAAATGTTCACCAACACTTTTTGTTATGGGAGAATATGGATGTAAAATGTATATATCTTTTAAACCATACTTTTGTATATATTTAAAAGCTTTATGTGGGAGTTTATCTCCAATTGAGCCCGATTGACCCTGTGCAACGCAATCTAAATAGATATATCCGTTTATTATAAAATCAATTCCATTATTTTTATTTCGTTGAAATGGAATATACATTGAAAGTAAATATTTTTCTACACGTTCTTCCAATCCATTACCACGTATGTGGACTTCCTTAGCAAAATAATTGTCTGTTTTAATTACCATTTGTTTTATTTTTTATTTTCTTTCAGTATTATAATTTAACCTAAAATTATAATTTTTTCATAAAGATTACGTTTTTTAAAGTGGGGTCTGCTCCACCGTTCATTAAGTCAAATATACAAAAAATGCTTGGGATTTCCAAGCATTTTCTGATTTATTTTCCAACATTCCAAAATAAAGTATCTTCACTAATTGTTGCCATCTCCTGGATATGCTTCCAGGCTTTGGAATCATATGTGAGGGATGAAGGGAAGGGGGGTCTATCTTCCAATTTACAATCTTTGTGGAATGGCATTCTTTTTGGTATTGCGATTGCTCTACCTTGCTGAGCTATTGATGTGTTGTGTCCAATTTGTACTCCATACACTTTTGCATCAGGCCATGCTAACTGCAAACCTCTACTCAAAGTTCCAGAACTCATTACACTCCAAACTTCTTTTGGTGTAAATGGTAGTTTTCTTGCCGTTTCTACGATTGTGTTTAGAATGATTGGGTCATCAAATCCGAATGGAACTAATTTAATTTTATCCCAACCGTTTCCTTGTCTATCCTTTGCCTTTCGGTTTAAGTTAGTTAAGTATCCCATAGGAACTTCGTTGATTTCTGCACCCACCATTTCAGCTTCTAATGTAAGTTCGGTTCTCTGACCTTGTGGAACATAAACAATTGCTTTCTTTCCTAAATCTCTACAAGCATATGCTAATGCAACTTGTCCGTACCCTTGTCTGGGTGATGCGTAAATCCATTGTTCTACCTCCGGATATGCCAACATATATGAATATGCGAATCTGCGTTTTGTACCGCCAGGTAAAAGGTCGTCTCTGACAACCCTTATACCTGCGATAGTTTGAACTACGATAGGTGGTAAATTCACCTCGTAGTTATATTTGTCTAAATGAAAATCTAAATGTTTATACATAACCTAATTTACGAAAAATAATTGGTATTTACAACTATTTTAATGATTCATTTATAGCATTTACATAAGTCATCTTTGCAGCTGCTCCTGTAAATCTATGTAGTTCTTTACCATTACTTTCAATTACCACCGTTGGAACTGAACGAATGTTATATTTAGATGCAATATCAGATGATTCATCTACATCAATATCTTCAAACAATACATTTGAAAATTGAGTTTTAACTTCATTCATTACAGGTGCCAATGCTCTACAAGGACCACACCAAGATGCCGAAAATTTCTTAACTGTTACCATTTTGTTTTTCTTTAAATGCATCATACGCATCCAATAAGGAGTCTACAACTGGATGTCTATGATTGGTTAATAATGTTTGTGAATCCATATCTTTAATCTTCTTTGCAGCAGTAACTAAAAATTTAAATCCACTTTCTCCTTTGTACTTTAAATCTACTTGTTGTGAATCACCACATACAACCATTTTACTTCTCAAACCTAAACGGGATGTAATCATTTCCATTTGGTCATTTGTGCAGTTCTGTGCTTCATCTACGATAATAAAACTATCTAAGAATGTTCTACCTCTCATAAATGCCAAAGGTACAATTTCTACCTCACCATTCTGTAATATCTTATCAATCTTCTCTTTGTTATACAACTGATAAAAGTTTGAATAGATTGGTTGCATCCACGGTTCCATCTTCTCTCTCAAATCACCTGGTAAAAATCCAATCTCCTCTTTACTTACAGTAGGTCTTGTAATAATAATCCTCTGTATTGTTTTCTTAAATAACATATCCAATGCCACTTGGCAGGCAAGTAGTGTTTTACCACTACCTGCTTTACCACTTAATATTGTAATTGCGTTGTTTAAGATTTTCTCTTTTGCTTCTTTTTGTTCTTCGTTTAACTGTATCTGAAACTTAATTGGCCCTTTGGGTTTTTCAATTTTTTCATCTTTGATTTTATCAGTCAACTCTTTGTTTTTACCCGAGATGTTCTCTCCCATAAATTATTTGTTTATTAACCTTCACAACTAACACAATTCTCATCCATTGCTCTTGCCGCAATATCTCCTCTCAATACGGATTCACTTCTTAAATAATAAAGTGTTTTAACTCCTTGCTTCCATGCTTCCATAGTTACCTGATTAATCCACTTTGGTTCTGCACTCTTAGGGAATGCTAAATTAAGAGAAACTGCCTGGTCAATGTATTGTTGTCTTACACCTGCTTGTCTTACTAAATCCAATTGGTTGATTTCTTTAAATGTTCTAAATACATCTTTAACTGGATATGCTTTTAATTTATCCGTTTCGGAAATTTCATTACATTTAAGTACCTTGCCATCTACAAAACAATAATCATCTAAAAAGTCTAAACCTAATACAGAACCTTCATCTGCTAAAATCTGGTCCCAAACTTCTTTTGTGTTTTTACCAATTTTCTTTAAAGTTTTTTCCAATTCATAGTTCTTACGAATGAATGTACCTTTTGCAGTTTGTTCTGTAAATACATTTGCTTTCCAAGGTTCAATACCACTACTAACATTACCACTCAATTTAGAGTTTGATTGTGTAGGTGCTACTGCTCTTAGGTGTGTATTACGGAAACCTGTATCTCTACACCATAATGGTTCACCATATTCGGATGCCATATCTCTACTTGCTCTTTCAGATTCAATCTTTAATTGAGAGAAAATCTTACGAGTTTCGAATTGTGCATGCAATCCTTCAAATGGGATACCTTTTTGTTGTAGGTATGTGTGCCATCCTAAAACACCCAATCCCAACGCTCTTCCTTTTGATGCAGAACGAACGGAATTTTCAAATCCAGTCAATCCCTTAGCTCTTTGGATGAACTCCTCTAATACACCATCTAAAAAGATTGTAGATGTATATACTAAATCAGTATCTCTCCACTCATCGTATTTAGCAAGATTCAATGATGATAAACAACATACAAATGAATGTGATTCATCTGTGTGTAAAACGATTTCAGAACAAATGTTTGTCATATGTACTTTCAATCCGTTTTTCTTATACATTTCAGGGTTTTGTTTGTTTACGTTACCCTTAAACATAATATATGGTTCACCTGTTGCTTTTCTTTTTTGTAAAAGTTTTGCCCACTTTCTTCTTGCTTCTGGATTACCTTCGTTTAATTTTCTCATAAACTTATCACCTACAACTGCACATTGGTGTAAGTTCAATGATTGACGATTTACATCACCTTTTGGTTCTCTAATCTCCAACCAATCTTCAAAGTCTTTATGTTCGATGTTCATATTTACAGATGCTGCACCTCTACGAACTGAACCTTGATTTGTTGCAAGGATAGTTGAATCGTAAATTTTACAGAATGGAACTACACCATCGGATGTTCCATTACCCGTAATCTTTGCCCCTGCTGGTCTGATTTGGTTAATACCAATACCTACACCACCACCATGCTTTGCTAACAACATTAATTCTAAATTCTTTGAACCAATCTCATAGATACTATCACCAACATCAATACCGAAGCATGAAATTGGTAATCCTCTATCAGTTCCTGTATTTGAAATAACAGGAGTTGCTAAACACAACCACCCTTTCCAAATATAATCAAAGAACTTCGTTGCCATCTCTGGCTTCCCTAATCTTTTTGCAACCGTTGTTGCAACTCTCCAATACGCATCCTTTGGTTTCTCACCTGATTGCAAGTAGTCTTTGGATATAGTTTTTACATATATCTCATTATTCCCCCATTGAGGGAAGTCTACATCGACCTCCCATCCTAATTCTTCTCCGTAATTTTTCATAATTTAAAATATATCAGACCAATCTTCGTCTTCTCCTGGTTTTGAATAATCAGTAGGTCTCATTGCAAAGAAGTCTGTATGTGTTACTCCTCCTGTTAAATGATAGAACCATTCCAATTGATTTGCTGATTCTGCATCGTATTGGAAATACTCATCTCCTCCCGGTGTAGGATTATAACCCAATTCTTTTAACTTCTCGTTGATTCTTTGTGAAATAAAGTTTTTAAGGTCTTCTTTTTTAAGGTTTTCCAAATCACCCATTTCAAAAATCTTGTCAATGTATTTGAATTCTAACCCTTGCATAATGTGTGCTGCTTGATAGATTGCAGATTTTGCTTCATCTAACAATTCAGGATATTCACTACACATATGTCTGAATAACTGACATCCCATTTTAGAGTGTAATGATTCATCTCTAACACTCCATTTCATTTGTTGTCCAATTCCTTTTAATTTGTTTCTCATTTGGAAACTATAAAGAACTGCAAATGATGAATACAATGCTACACCCTCTGCAAATGCCGAAAAGATTGCTAAACTTCTTGCTACTTCTTTTCTTGCCAATGAATTTGTTCTTAAATCCTCTGGTGTCCAATCTGCCGTTGTGTTAGTAAGTAATTCAAATCTTTCTCTCATTGTATCATCGTGTAAGAATCCTTCAAAGTCATCTAACCCCAATGTTTCATTTAAGTAAGAGTATGCAGCAGCATGGATTGTTTCTTGTGAACCAAATAACATTGCCATTTGTCTGATTTCGTGTTTTGGAAACCATTTAGTAACCATACCTGTCCAATAGTCAGAAACTGCACATTCGGTTTGAGCAAAACCCAAAAGAATGTTTCCAACTAAATGTTTTTCAGAATCAGTAAGAGTTTCGTTCCAATCCTTAACATCACCTTGCATTGGTAATTCAGTATGTAACCAAAATGCCTGCGCCTGTTGCAACCACCCGTCTGTATAGTAAACTGGATATTCAAATGGTTTGTATGCTATCCTTTCTGTAAATAATTTGCTCATATTTTTAACTTTTTATGTTTAAGTTGTAGATATAACTATGAACTAAATTCATAAATTTTCTCTTTTCTTTATAAAATTTTAGATGAAAATTTGTTATGTTATCCCATATTCTCAACATACTTTTTATGGAGTAATTTCTTCTCCAAACCTTCTCCACTTTTACTATCTTTTGTAGATGCCATACCATCAATTGAGTTGGCAGCAAACACATCCATAATACCGTGGAAAGTATCAATCTTTGCAGGGAATGTTAATCCATCAGGTCCAAATCGATTCTTAACGATGTGAATACGACCTGTGTTTGATAACTTATCCTTTGTCTTTCTACTAACACTCATAATAAAGTCAGCAGTTTGAACTTTTTTATACGAATCTCCAACCGAATCCGCTTGAATAACTTCGTGGTCAATTGCTGCTCTGTTAGTTTGTGTTGCAGTCCATACTGGTATTTGTGTTTCACCACTCAATCCTCTCAACTCTTCGTATATACCACCCAACTCCGCGTACAAACCATCTCTTGCACCATTACCAGATTTTAACAAATCCGCATAGTCAATGATAATTAGTTTTGGGTTGAACCCAACTTGTCTCATTTTCTCAATATGAGCACCAATTGTCTTTGCCGATGCAAATTGTGGTGGATAGTATTTAATACGAACTCTACCAGGAACTGATTTAATTTTACGGATTACCTCATCCTTTCTATCCTTATGTTCGGATGTTTGGATACCTGTTAGAATTGTTGTATATCTTTGTCCTACATAACTTTCAGATAATTCCAAAGTATAATGCACTACATCAATACCTCTTTGCAATGCCGAACAAGCAATCTTTGCCAAAAACCAACTCTTTCCGATTCCAGACGGAGCCATTACAACACCTAATTCTCCTGGTCCTAATCCACCATCCATTAGTTCGTCAATAACTTCCCATCCGGTTGGTGTAGAATCTCTTTTAACATCATCTAAAATAGATTCAAAGTTTTCGATATAATCTAAACCTAAATCAGATTCAACACCCACTTTGGATGCTGCTGTCATCGTGTCTATAATCTTATCATATTGTCCTGCTTTTAGGAGTTCAACTGATTTGAATAGAGCATCTTTTACTTTTTGGTTTTTAGCAAATGTAAGGTATTCTTTCTTTACATAAGGTAAATCACCTGATTCCATTTGTAGATAAACAGATTTTAACTGCTCTACAATTGTTTGTTTCAACCCTTTATCTTCTACCTCACCAACTTTAATCTTAAACACCTCCATAGTAGGTGTTGAACGAAATTCGTTAAAGTAGTGTTGTACTTCTCCTACAATCCATTGGTTTGCTTGTGATTCAAAAAATGCGGGTTTAGTGATTTCGTTTACCTGTTCAAGAAACTTAACATCCGTTATAAGTGAAGCAACAACTTTTGATTGATACGATTGTCCATATTTTACCAATGTATCTACTGCTTCCATTATTTAGTTTTTTTCTTTCTTGCTAATCTCTTCTCCTCAATTGATAATTCAGCTACGTCGGTAGCTTGGTCGGTAACTACGTCGGACTTAGTCGGTTTGCGTAATGCTTTCCATTCTGATTTTGGAACAAACACCCAACCATATTGAGCAACTTTTAAGTCTGCTTCGTCTTCTTTTACTCTACGGATTTCTCCTTCTTTACTTTTGATACACTTCATCTGTTCCGTGTTTTAATTGTTATTAGTTATTGAATAATCATTAAGATTTCTGATTCTCTTAATAATGTGTACTTTTTACCACCAATCTTTACTTCTTGTCCTTGATGGTATGGTGGTAAGATTACTTCATCTCCTACTTTAACATTCATAGGGATTAAAGTTCCACTCTGTGTGTAAATACCAGGACCAACTGATTCTACAATTGCAGTTTTAACATCATCTGTTTTTGCACTATCTGGAATGATGATGCCACTTTGAGTTGTTTTTTCTACCGATTCGGTTTCTGTTAGAAGAACTCTATCTCCTAATGGTTTTGCTAATCTTTCTTCTGCCATTTTGTTAAAATTTTGCTATGTGACTAAATGTGGATTGTAACCAATCCGTAATGTTGGGGAATGAATCCAAAATTCTTGTTTTCAATCCCACTTTTAAAAATTCCTGCTTACTGAATTTTGTAGTTGGTTCGTTGTATCTATCTATGATTTTCATACGAAGATTACCACTAAATTCAGGTTCGGATAATTGCATCAATTTACGATTTCTTTTTAATATTTCCAAATTATTTTCAAATAAATGATGTGCTTTTGTTTTCTTTGGTTGTTGTTTAATAAACTCCAACATAGATTCCGTTGTATGCACTTCCTCATCTACTAATAAAGGGAAACTTTTTAAGATGGTTTTTAAACCCAAACCTGGGATTCCATCGATACTATCCGATTTATCACCATCAATCATTCTGAAATTGATAAAGTTATGTGGATGAATTCCGAATTCCTCAATTACTTCTGGAATGTTATACACTTTTTTCTTTGATGGAGAATAAACACTTACATCTTTATTTACCAATTGTAAAAAGTCTTTATCAGAACTCATAATAATAACTTTCTCATCTTCCTTCTTTAATTGAGTAGCAATATATGCCATTACATCATCTGCTTCAATTCCATCGTAAATCATAATGGAAACGGGTAGAGCCGAAAGTAATTCACCCAATCCCACCATTTGGCGTTTCATAGATTCACTTTCTTCTTCCGGATTCATTTCAACAGTTGCAGCACGATTCAATCTCATTTTGATTTTGTTCTTGCCTCTATCTGCTTTGTATCCTGCAAAGATTTCCTTTCTGCTACTTGAACCGTTTTTACCATCGAATACGATTACAACTCTGGTAGGGTTGAGAGTACGGATAGCGTAGCCGATACTTTTTAAAGTACCGACTATGCCTCCAATGTGGTCTCCATTATCATTAAGATTAGGAGCAGTAGACCATGAACGGATGAATGTGTTTAATCCATCTATTACCAAAGTTTTAGAATTTCGGTGTAAATCACCAAACCCTTTGTGTTCTTCGTCTATTTGTTTTAGTATATCTAAATACTTTTTGTTAATCTGACTCATTTGCTACATCCGTTGTAATTTCAACTTCCTCTGACGCTGATGTTTTGTATTGTAAAATAGTTGCTTCGCAGATTCTACGATAGATTTGGTCTTTTAAATCCTCATCTTCTAAAATAGATACGAAGTCTTTTGCTTGGAATTTGATTTCCTCTCCTGATTCAATATCAGTATATGTATACCAGGCACCACCTTGCTTAACAAGTTTAGCATCTTTCATTACTGAAATCCAACCACCGTAGTTATCGATACCTCTATCAAAGAAAATATCAAAGTCTGCGTGTCTCAAAGGAGGTCCCATTCTGTTTTTGATAACCTGGCAACGAACCTTAATACCTACGATTCTATCACCTGCTTTCAATTGTCCCATATTCTTCAAACGAACTCTAACAGATGCGTGGAATGCCAATGCTTTACCACCCGATGTTGTCCACGGGTCTCCAAACATTGCGTTCATTTTCTGTCTTAATTGGTTTGTGAATACTAATGCAATAGATTGTCTACCAATCATATTGGTAATCTTTCTCATTGCTTTTGAAATGATGATTGCCTTATCAGTTGCATAACCGTCTTTATCATAATCAGCTTCCATCTCTTTCTTTGAAGATGCTGCTGCTACTGAATCCACTACGATTGTAACTAATCTATCCTTATCACCCTTACGAACTTGTTCAATGATTGTTTCACAAGCTTCAAAAATACCCTCAACGGTATCTACCGAAACATATAGGAGTTTGGAAATGTCCACCCCAATTGCTTCTAAAAATTCTCTACTAACTGCGGTTTCCGTGTCAATCAATACTGCAACACCACCTTTACGTTGTGTTTCAGCTAACAGATGGGCAGAGAGCAAAGATTTTCCACTTTGCTCTAAACCCGTAATTTCTGTTATTCTACCAACTGGCAAACCACCATAAGGTCTGTTTGAGATTGCAACATCTAACATTGCATTTCCCGTAGATAACCAATCTTTAACGTTGGTAGGTGCATCTGCACTATCATCGTCTAAGAAATAGGCAATCTTCCCATCCTTATTTTGTTTGTTTAGAGATTCAGCAAGTAACCCTGCTAAGTCATCTTCTCTTTTTGCCATTATAACTGGTTTTATTAGTTGTTAAATAAATCGTCAAATGCCGATTCTACATCATCTTTTGCAACGGCTGGTTTAGGTGCAGGTTTTGATGGTGTTGTTACTACAATCTCTTCCTCATCCCAAGGTAGTTTATCTACTACTGGTGGTTGAGTTGTTCCACCCATATCAGTTGATACTGATGATTGTGTTTTAGGTGCTTCCAATGCTTCGTTTACAGGATTACCTGCTCCGTTTGCATTTGCAGACGGGTTTAACCAACTTTCTAATACACCCTTTAACTCATCATAAGATAATTCAGAATACAATTCTGTAATTTCTTTTTGTGCGTTTAACAAATCAGTTACTGCTTGTGGGTCATCTAAGATTTTAGATGTTGCAGGTTTAACACGAATTGTAGTTGTTGGGTATGCTGCATTTGATTCTTCTGCCGATGTTACCTCCAATACAATATCACGTCCTGTATGTGGGTCTGTAATATCACCATAATCAGGGTCTGCAATGTATCCTAAAATATCTTGATAAACTGTTTTACCAAAACCCCAAAACTTAACACCTTCGTTTTCCTTACCACGAACGATAACTGGTGCAAATGTTCTTAATTTTGGCTCCATCTTCTTACCTGCTTTCCAATCATCCGTATCACCTGTACGTTTTAACTTTTCAGCAAATTCTACGATAGGGTCAGGTCGTCCAAATGAGATTGGAGATAGATAAGTTTTGTTGTTAATATTGTAATGAAAATACAATTCGATAAAAGGATTATCTTTATTGAATTTGTAAGGTACTAAACGGATTTGAGATTTTCCGTTTGCCGGTTTCCAGATTGAATCTGATTTCTTTGTGTTGTTTTGAAGAGAACTAAATCTCTTTAATGCTAATGAAATATCCATTTGCTTTTTAAGTTTTAAATGTTAATAAATTGTTTTAAGTTTTAAGGTTATATCGCGATTACCTATATCTAAATATAACCTTTTTGCTTTTTGTTTAACAAATATAGTAAAAATTTGTTACATTTCCAAGCTTTATTTTGCCCAATGTTTAGGCTTTATTTTGCCCATTTTCCTCTTTGCACTAATTGAGCAATTACGGAATATACGGCAAGGTCTTCGTAAGTATCTGCGATGGATTCACCAACTTCATCTGGTTGTCCTAATACTACTAATTGTTTTAATCTGTTGATTTTATCGTTCTGTCTAAACCACAATCCTGTCAAAGATAATTTAATATCTTCTTTGGTTTGTAGAGCAGTTCCTACTGAAATGTTACCAGGTCCGTAGTTTCTTTGTTTCTTACAAAATGTTACATACATTTCGTCTAAAATCTCTTTGAACTCATCACAAGTTTCCGGATACATTTCTTCGCAATATGAGATTGCGGATACATTTTCAATTGTTGAACCTTTTTCTTTTTCCATAACTTATTTTTTAATACCCCATTTTTTTTCTAACATCTTATAATAACTCTGTGTTTTGTTTCCATTATACAGAAAGTAAACTATATGGATGTCAAACCATAACTCCAATTTTTTCAGTAACTTTTTCATTTGTTTTATTTATTTTGTTTTTAAGTTTTAACGCAAGGGCACATAATTCATACTCCTCATATTCTACAAGGATTTGAATGTTTTCTTCTAATAATTGAGTGAATTCTTTACTGTCAATTGAAAGAGTGATGATAATCAACTCTTTAACTATAACTTCTGCAAAATCTACTTTTTCTTTTTTGTTTCTAATTCCAAATGAAACTCCATCAATGATTGCTTTGGCAATTTCACACCGATGTGTTTCGAAAATATCCGAAGGGGAATTAGCAAAAATCTGTATAGGTTGGAATCTTTTTCTTTTCATTAATACAAATATAAGGAAAAAATCTTACTTTTCCAAATTATCTGTATTAAAACTTTTGTAAACTTTTGTTGGAATCTTTTTGTAACCTGAATTTGATGTAGTTAAAATACAGTTTTTATATTCTTCCCAATCAATCATATATCCACTATCTATTTGCCCACCAGTTTTAGATTTAACAACTTCGTTTAAAGCATTAATTGTGTATATAGTATTAGATTGTTTTTTTCTATGAACTAAAATAGTCTTCCAATCGGACGGTATTGCAGAAGAACCTTTTGCTACGTTAAAAGTAATAAACAATTCATCTGATTTAGATTTGTTTTCTAATATAAAAACATTAGGGTTCGTCAAATCGTAGTTCTCTAAAACAAACTTTATTGATATGTCTAACTCGTCTTTTAATGTGAAAAGACATAGTAACTGTGTATTCATTTAGTATATGTTATTCATTATTATCTAACATATATATAAAATACTAAACAAAAGCGATTTTTTAAGGATTTTTACTACGCATTTTTACCAAAACATCTCTGAACATCTGGGTGATATTTGTAAACAGTTTGTAATTTACCTAAAATACCACTTTTAGAACGTTGTATTTTTTCTCCTATTGGGTATCTCTGTCCATTTTTTGATATAGCATATACTATTTTAGAACCACCAGTTATAGTAGTTTCACCTTTTTTAGTAGTTTCTCTTTCTTCTCCTACTTCAAAATGAGAAACCATATCATTTTTATCACTAAATGGAAAACATTTTTCCATAGTGGCTTTATTAACCGCAACACCACCACTTTCTTGATAAAATGCATCAGGGTCTTTATATACACCACTGCCACCAAACATAATATTAAGGTGTAGTTTTTCAGCTACGGATTCTGCTTCTAATAACGTTCCAACCCCAACTTTTACTCCGTTTATATTTACAGTTTGCTCATCTAATTTTTTAATTAACATTAAATCAGTTTCAACTGTTCTTTTTCTAATTTCACCTAATTTAGCACCTAACTTCGGACCATCTGTTTTATTTGATAAATCCGATATAACTCTCTGTTCGGTTTTTGTTAAAGTAACATTTGGGTCTGATGCATATTTAACAAACCCTTGCATCATTTCCGTATCAGTAGGTGGTGTAGCATGTCCATCAGGTAGGTATGCCATATGTTTTTTAGATTTACTCATTAGTTCAGCAACTCCTTTTGTGCTTTTACCATCACCTTTCCAATATTTGTCAGGGAATGCACCTGTTGATAATGTTTTTGCTAACTCTACCAATGTATTAGGGTCTACACTTTGTAAGTGTATAATTGGTTCATTAACAACTTTATCCAAATCAGTTTCTAATGTTTGGTATTCTTTTATAGAACTATCCATTACATCTTTAACTACCTTTGCTTGTTCTGGTGTCATTTGACCATTTTCAACAAATTCATCAATTTGTTTCTTTTTGAATTCAACTTCGGCTGCAATGGTTGATTGGGCAACAATTGCATTCACATTATCCTTATCGGAATAGAATGTCATATGTAAATCACCAGTATCTTTATTTAAAATAAATATAGCAGTATCCGATGGGTTTTCACCACCACCACTATTTCTGATTATTTGAGTTGCTTCTTCTTTTGAAATTTCGGTGTTTCCTAAAAATACTTTACCTTTGGTAGTATTTACGGCATCTTCTTGTGATTTTAAACCTTTGGCATCTCCAAAGAATGGAATGGATGTTGCATTTTCAATACCATTTTTTTCTATGATTGCCTTTTGAACATGATTACATTTACTTTGTGCTGCTCTGGTTGCTATGATTGCTTTGGATGCAACACCTACGGATACACCATATTGTTTAGCAATTGCAGCTGCTTCTGATTTTTTAACACCACTCGCTGGATTATCACTATCATTTTCTTTTGCTAATTCTGTATCTTTTAATGTTTCAATATTAGATTTCAATTGAGAATCGTAATCAAACTCTCCTTTGGAGTTTAATACATTTGTAGCAGATGAAACTGATATAATTTCATTTAACATAGAACCAGGTGAACCAGGTGCTCCTGAACTCTTTGCAAATCCATTCTTAACAAATGCATCTAATGTTTCTTTATTTGAAGATTGTAATTGTGAAAAATCAGATTTTGGCTCTGATTGAGGTTCATCAAATACACTTGCCCCACCGTTATTACCAAATACATCTGCTCCTTTTGGTGATGGTGTTGATGTATCTCCGGTTGGTAATTGACCACCATTACTTGCTTTTGCTTTCTCTATCTCATCAGGTGTTGGAACATCATGTTTAGATGGGTCACGTTGTTTAACCGTATAAATGTTACCTGATTTTTTACTCTTTACAATATCATCTTCTCTGATAATACGTTTTGGTTTAGGAGTATTTTCCTTTATATATTCAAATACAACAGATGCTCTATCGGCAAGTTGTTGTGCCGAATCAATACCTTTTTCTCTTAAAAGTTTTACTAATTGAGTTTTGTGGGATTCATTTGTTAAATCAACAATACCTACTTTATAACTTAACTCTTCTAATATCTCGTCAAAATTTGGATACATATTTTATCTGTGTTTCTGTATATCTTATAAATATAAAAGTTTATTGTAAATGAACCAAATTATCATAATTAGTTCCCTCTTCAACTTTGACAGGGAATCCACCCTTTTCCATAATGGTCGGTAAAAGTTCTAAAATTTTGGTTCTCTCTAACGGATGTGTGTCGATTAAAAAAGCATCATAGGTATATAAAACCATTTTTGAGTTCATCCCACTCATCCCTTCTAACACATCGTTTATCTTTTTATAGTTTACCTCAGTCTCTAATGCTTGTAGGAGATAATTAAATACCTTTTGTTCAGTCGCTCCTTCAATTTTTGTGAAGTGAATTTCCCTACCATATAGGGGTGTTTTCAGAACTCCGGAGATTACGAACTTTTGGTAAACGGATTTGATGTACTTATCTACAATTTGAAAGAAATCAATCCCTCTTGCAAAATCATCCAAACCACCATACAAATACTTAAAGGTTAAACCCTTTGCGGTTTCGTAATCACACCCATAGAGATTGGCAAGATGTTGGTGAGCAGTAGTACCCGATGGAAACTCATACCCTACTATCTTTGCAATCAAACGAATGTGATAAGATTCATAATCAAATTGGATTAGAGTTCCCCCATCGAATCTACTTATGATAGTTCCCCTACTCCCATCTGCTTTTGGAAGAGCAGAGTAGTTTACATTTAAGTGTCTATTGGATGGACGACCCGTTGTTGTGTATGGATTGTATTTGGTAAACACTTTACCCTCATATATGAATTTGGAATCGAAGCTAAATCTATCAATAAATTTTTCCTCTTCGACTTGAACCCCCGCCCCTTCCACTTCTCCAAGTGTTTTAATTGCATCTGAATACAATCTATACCATTCTCTTCTTCCTACTATATCAGGTATTGATTTTAAGAGATGATACCACTTCATAATAGGAATACAATCGTTCAACTCATTATAATCGATTCTATACCCCTTAAAAAGAGTTTCAGCAAAGTCATTAAATATGAAAGGTTTTCCGAATTCTTCCAAATATACCCACTCATAATCTAACCCGTCTGATTGAATGTATCGGTTTCCTAATACTAATGTGTTTGAATTACATAGTTTGGATATTGGAAAGTATGGTAATGTATCTGCATCGACGTGATTGAAATTCATTATCCCATCTTCTTTGTCAGTTCTGAAATAAATGAATGATGGATGTGTTCCCCATTCATGTGCTTTGGGTGAACTCCATACCGGTACTATCAATCTAATATCGGGTTTAGATTGCATGAAAATTTGTAGAGTATTCTTATTTTCTATTAAGTTCATACTCTACAAATATATAAAAAGTTTTTGATATTTCCAAGCACTATGCTTCTCCGAATCCGTTTCCGTAATAAAACTCTGGAACTTCTTCCTCTTCCGTTTTGGAATTTGCTTTGATTAGTTTAAGTGCGTTTCTTAATTCACTCAATCTTTCATTTGCCGCATATTTTGGTTTACCATCACGCATTTCTCTGATTCGTTTCATTAGAACTGCTTCTGCTTTTTCTAACACTTCAATTGCTTCATTCATAATTAAAAATTTTATTGTGAAAATAATAACAAAAAAGGTAGTAGATATAATCCACTACCTTTAAGGTTGGTTTCTATTGTAATAAAAAGTAAAGTAATAAGAGAATAACCATTTAATTGAACCAACCATTGAGAGGAGTGTGGAATCGAACCACACTTTCCTTTTCTCCTCTTATTTAGCTACTGCTGAATCTGCTGCAACTGAATCAGCTGCGATTGAATCTGCTTGTGCAGCTACTGTTGAATCTACTGTTACCGAATCCGCAACTGCTTCTGATTTAGAACCACCACATGCTGATAAACCTACCATTGTTGCTACGAAAGCTAATGCTAATACTTTTTTCATTTTTAATTGTTTTAAGTTATTATTAAATTGTTTTACAAATATACGAAACTTTTTTCTAAAATCCAAGTATAAATATACTTTTTTTTAAGGAATTTTTAAGTTTTACCAACTTACCCACAATGTCCATTTCAACCAACCCATTGAAATCTCCTTTGTACCATCTTCATAGATGATAAATCCAAGCATTGGAAGTATGAACCATGCTTTATCCATTTTTGCTTTTGCCATCTTTATATAAGTTTATTGGTGATTGCTAAAATTGTTGCTTCATCTTCTACGGATAATCTCCATCTGTTGTTGAATAATTTTCCAACTTGCTCATTCCATTCATCATCTGTGCTTTTAGCATCATCTGCTTTTTTAGCAATATAACCATCTTCATATAGGTCATCTACTAATTCTTGTTTCTCTCTATCTGTCATCCCCCATAGGATGTCATCAATATCTACATCAATACTTGCCATAATTTATCTATTTAATGTTTACCAAGATGAAGAATAGTAATAAGAAGAATCTTCATCTGCCAATGCTTCTTTTAGAACTTCAATGGTGTAATCAATTTTGTCAAAATACCACTCATCATATTCATCACCACCAAAGAAGAATCCACTACTAGTAGGTAATAATTCATCTGCTTGCTCTGGATTCAATTTAACTGCCAAGCAAAGTTCTAATAACTCTTCCAAGCTGGATGGTGGAACAAAGTATTCTCCACAATCATCTTTACCATCTTGCACATTCTCTACGAACCAACGATGGATTGCATTTGCTTTACGCCAATAACCTGCTTCTTCAACAACGGTTGTGATATTTTTAGGGTTGATTTTTGGATAGGTTACACCACCTTTTTTAACAATAACCTCAAACTGGTCTTCTTCTTTCTGAAAGTTCCAAAGTCTAACATCGGTACGTTTCTCTAAATACATATCTAATCCCATAATCGTATCTTTTAAGTTTTAAGTTTTATAAATTTATTGTTTCAGCAATTTCAGTTAATTCAATTGCTGCGATTGAATCTTTGTGAGCAGAAACCACACCTTTGATATGTTGGTATCCACTAACTTTTAATGCTTTTGATTCTAATTTCTCTCGTTCTGTTTCGTTGATGAATCTATCAACTGCTTCACGAGTTAAGAATGTTTTAGGGTATTTTAAAGTTTTATGTTCTACAACATACACATCGTATCGTGCTGGTGTTCCACCAATGTTTAAAACTTTGTTTGCCTGATTTACTTTGTATCCACGTGGGAACTCTGATTTCTGCTTTGCCATAATGATTAAACTAATGATTTGATGATGTTGTTTGAAAATCCGTAACTCTGTTTCAATTTGGTTGCCGCCACTTTGGGAGATAAACCGATGATTTCTCTGATGTTGTTAAGTTCTGAATTCCATAACTTACTGAACTCACGAATCTCTTGTCTCTGAATCTTAGTTCGGAATGGGAATCGAAAATCACCAATCACAATCACAGGCACACCTGCTTTTAAAACTCGTCCCTTATTGGCAGGAATGTTGATGAACTCAGAAGCAGCTTCTAAATTTGAAGAAGAAGAATAACGGGCGAAGAACTCTGTTGACTTTGTCATAATTTTGTTGTTTTAGATTTTATAGTTGAACTCTCATTGTTTATCTAAGGTACGAAATTCTAGAACAAAAGTCAAGTCTTTTCGTAATTATTTTTTATTTTTTTTCAGGTTTTTTTATGATTTCTAAATCTCCTTGAATAATAACCGTTTGTTTATACACATCCGTAAAGACAATACCCTTACCCCAAATCCTAAACTCATTAGTGTAATAGGTTTTACCATTTTCGGTAATAACGATGTAAGTTGCATCATCCGATTTTGATGGAATAACTGCACCGATGATAGTTGCTAATAATACACCCATTACAAGTGCTACTAAAAGTGAATGTAATCTTGCGTTGCTCATAATTAAATTGCTAAATGTGAAAGTTTTGATTTTAAGTTTAACATATGTTTACAGGGTGAAAATCTACGGAACATCCTAGCTTCACATTGGCAATCTACGATTTTCCAATCTTCAACCGTAACCTGATAATCTTTCAACTTACCCGTCTTTTTATTTCTACTACCTATTTCGGTGTATTTCCATTTCATATATCCATCTTTTTAATACTTTTGTAAATCAAATATATTCCACCTAACATCAACCCAACTAGCATTGCTAGATGAATACCACCTACTACATAATCCATAACTCCAAATGTATATGCTATCATATCTTTATAGTTTAATTACCAACACATTATATTACCTGCGTCATCCCAACTCTTTGCACCACTTGCGGTTGCTTTGTGAAGTGTTTTGTAATCCACTTCTAAATTAGAATTACCAAACTGGCGTTTCACTTCGGCTTTGAACTCTTTAAGGTTCTTTGCCCACACGTCGTTGAACCCGCCACCAATCCAATTGAATTGGTAACGATACTTGCCATTTGAGTTCTTTAACAATTTTTCATATTTTGCTCTGTGTATCATATCTTTTAAATTTTAAGGATTAATATTCAATTAAGGAAATTGGCACATTGTAACAAGCTCCACTCTTTACACTTAGAGTAGCTTTGGTACGGCTAATCTTATTAACAAAGAGTTCTTTACCGGCTAACTTAGGGTGATTAACTTTAACACTCATACCGACTTGTAAACCTACTTTCTTTTGAAGTGCTTCGATGTTACGTTTTTGTTTGATTAACTCAACAACAAGTTGATTGATGTTGCGTAACTCTGATACTGACAATTTTGATAATTCTGAATAGTTCATAATTTTATATTTTAAAGTTTAAATTTTAATATCCTAACATTTTCAAGATTCGAAAACCGATGAAAATTAAATCGTTAAATTGGTAAATAATAGGTTTCATAACTCTCACTCTCAATTACCTTACAATATACACAATTCTACATTAAAAGTCAAGTGTTTTGTAAAATATTTTTTAATTATTTATGTAAGATGGTCCCCACACCGAATAACGAGCAGTTTTATCTATGATGTTACCTCTACTATGTTTAGCAGGAGATTTCCAAGATGCGGGTTTTAATAAGTCACCTTTCTTAATTGGTGCTCCTTTTAAATCACCATCAACTCTACTGATGAATCCCCAACAAGTTCCACCATCCCATAAACGAATGAATTTGTTTCCAACCTCAACTGTCAATTCTTTCCATTGACTTAACATATCGGTTTTAACAAAATAATCTTTACGTTGAATGTTTAATTGGTTAATGAAATTGTTTACGATTGGATTCGATTCTAAATAATCGATTGCTTTTTGATTTGTAGTTCTCATATCTATCATTTTTATTACATAGTAAAGGTAACTAATTCCGCGCAAAAAGTCAAGCAAAACTTAAAATATTTTTGCAAAAAAAAACCCTCCGAAGAGGGTTCTTAAATTATTCATTCCAATGTTTCTTACGGAGTTCGTAAATATCAATTGGTTCTCGTTTCATTTGGTTACCTGGATGGAAATAAGCTCCTTTTTTAAGATACCCACCTAAGAAATTTCTTCTCATTCTTTCGGTATCTCTATTTGGGTCTGAACCATGTACAACGTGTGAGTGTAAAAGTGCAACTTGTCCTTTTTTCAAATATCCTTCTACCTTACGGAAATCATGTCCTTCTGGCATTACACAACTGATACCTCTTTCACTTCTCCAATTCTTTGTGTTTGTTGCTTTTCTTTCTTCGTTATCTTCAACAGGTAAAACTGGCAATCTATGAGAACCTTCGTAGTTCCATACTGCTCCATTTTCAGGGTCGTGATTATCTAATGCTAATGCAGTATTGATGATTTCATTATGTCCACAACCTGTGTAGAATGCATTTTGATGCTGGTCTCTACCCAACTCACCCTTTGGTTTAAAATATGCCCATGTCTGCATACCTACCACATCACCTTCCATTAAAAACTCCATTGCTTCAATTAATTTTGGATGAGCAAACAGTTTTTCTAATTTTGGAGATAGTTTGTGAGGATACATAAATGGTTCATATTCCTGCCATTTTTCAGGTTCTGCTGCATTTCTTTCTAAACGCAACTTATTTAACTCTTCGTTGATTTCATCTACTTCCGATTCTGTAAGTAGTTCTAATACTGTCCAACCTCTGTATCTCCAATCAAACGTCATTTGTTGAATTTCTTCGGTGGTAAGATGTGTAAATTTGCTCATAACTTATTATAATTTGTATATAGATATATATAAAATTTATTTGTAAAATTGTAAAATATCTATCAAATATAAGTTTAAATTTTTAATATTTTTTTGTGCTTCTGCAATAGAAGATATGTTAGAATTCCTAACACCTTTATCTATAATTTTACCATTACCACCATATACAGTATCTAATGGTCCTGTTATTCTCCACTTTACAACTCCGATTGTCCAATATGGATTTGAATCTAATTCATTATATGTTTGTTTATTAATTTCATAAACAAATCCGTTTACATCATTTACTTTTTGTGCAAAATATCGTTGAATAATACCATTATTATAATCAACATCCGTTGGGGATGGGACTAATGTTGATGGTATATTTAATGAATGTATTTTTTTATTCTGAATTAAATCTTTATACATACTATTCGTCGTGGTTTAATCTAAATCCTGCTTCTATTGTTGTTTGCCATCCCGCAGAACTAATACCCTGTTTTACATTTTGTATTTGAAAGTATCCATTTTTATTATAAATTTCAGGTATACCATCTATATGGAAAAATTCTCCACATCTAAGTCCTGCAATACCATCTATTGCCAAATTAATTACAATATGTGTTAAAGTAGTTGTATTTACAGGTTCTTTTGTTATTTCTTTTTGAATTATAGATGGGTCTTTATATATAAAATTTTTAGGAACTTCTTTTGCATTTGTCAAATCTAATTTAAATTTAACATAATTAGAATTTCTAACTTCCGATAAATTTTTAATTTCTTCTTCCGATTCTTTTTGTTTAGCTTTTGCAGCAGCGGCTTTGGCTTCTGCTTCCTTCTTTGGGTCTGGTTTACTAGCAGTTGTTCCACTTTCTTCTTTTGATGGTGGATTCCATTTTTCTGCCTCTTTTACCATTCTGATTTCCGTAGCGTTTATTGAAAAATACCCATTTGAATTTTTTGCAAAATCCAAATTTGCAGGTTCTTTTTCATCTTGTAAATCTACGGATGTATCATCCTTTTTACCTTGTCTTGCCGCAGCTATTGCCAATTGAGTTGCATACAATGCCTGTGCTTGCATTAATTCACTCAATTCTGTGCTAAAATTAAACTCTTTAACTATTGAATTAGTTGCACCTATATTAAATCTAAAAATCTTTTGAGGTTCTAGGTTTGGGTTAGGTATTTTCATTTTAGCATCCATTATAATTAAAGGAGAGCTAGTTGGAGCATCGGATTCCTTTTGCAATACTAATTTAACCAAACCAAACATATTTTGATTTATAATTTCTAAAATTGCATTTACAATATCAGCTTGTGTATATGATTGATTATATATTTCTATAAATTTATTATAATTAAAATATAAATTTAATAAATTACCAACCGTTGATGAAATTGTTAATGGTTCTGGTTTTGCGTTATATATTGTATATTTTTCAGCTTTTGCATCACCTGTTAAATTAAATTTTTTACCATGTATCTTGCAATCTTCTTTTACCAATGGATTTAAAACTATAACATTTTTCTTTTTTTCATCCTTACTAACTAATATAGATGGTAAATCACCTGGTAATATAAAATCCTCAGTTGGAGAAATAATATTACTTGTAGATGATATTGGTATAATTGGTTTAGTGCCAGCTTCATCTTCATAAAATGTTTTGTAAGAAATTGCATCTTCAATTATATTAAAATTTTTAATCTTATTTAAGATATGTAATATTAATTTAAATGAAATATATGGAGTTTTTGATATTGATGTATCTTTTTGAGCAAGATTTACTGCATCCCAATTGAAAAAATCGGTTTCCCAATCTTTCTTTATTCCAAAATTTTTAGCAAATTCGGGTTCTTTGTGTAAATCCTTTGTTAATTGGATAATCCAAGAATCAAATCCATGTGGGAGTTCTTTTTTTCCTTTTGCAGAATCCACATCGGATTTCTTTTCCTGTTTTACAGGAGCCCAAGTTGTTAATTCATTTCCAGCAGATATTGTTAAATCAATATCGTATGTTCCATCGGTTTGGATTGAATAAGTATAATTAGTGACTTTACCTGCCATAAAATCATAATCACCATCGGTATCCACCAATAATTTTAAATAATCTATTTTTGCCTTCTTATATCCATCTGGTGCATTAGAAAAACATTCCGTATATTTTTGAACATATTGTTTATGATTTTTGGTTGCAAACATTTTACTTTCCAAATCATAATTTTTTCTAACCATAGAATTCCAACCATATTCCAACACCACATTCATACCAGGTCTTAAAAAAAACAACTCAAACATTTCAAGTTGTTTTAATGTAAACACTCTTATTTTTACACGTGCTTCTTTTAATGTATTATTTCCACCTGATGTATCTATTTCAACCGATTCAATCATTGGAACTGAAACTCGTCTGTTTACTTCACCTTCAACTTTTATAGGTTTACCATCTAAATCATATCCTGCAATAGTTTCACCTGTTTGGTATCGTTTTAATATATCTGTTGTATTTGCAACAACACATCCTTTATATGCAAATGAATCAAAATTTTCAGATGCATATATACCAGGAATATCTTTTTTGTCTATCGTATTTGTAGCCACTGCTGCCGAAGATAATATAACAAACGGCATTAGAGTATTTAGAGATTCTTTATTAGATTCTCTACTTTTTATTTTTTTTACCGTCTCTTCATTTAAAGGAGATAAAAATGGAAACTGTGAAAATCCCATAACTTTATTTATTTATTCTTTCAAAATCATTTAGTATTTTTGCAATATTACTTGGTATTCTTAATTGAATACCATCTTCAATTGAATACGATGCATCATTTAGATTGTTTGCAATTGCAATAATCCACCAAAGATTTTGGTCGTTGTAATATTTTGATGCAAGTATATCCAATCTGTCACCACCCTCTGAAACTATATACATATCATCATTGGATGCTTTTATTCGTGGATATATAACACTACCTAAATACTTTCTCTTAGTATCTGTTGTAATTAAATTACTTGCGTATGTATATCTACTTGCCATTTTTTTTTAAATTAAAATCCTGGAATTCCTGCCATTGGATTAAATGGTGCTACGGGTGCAGGTGCTTTTACTCCACTACCAGGTGCCATAGGTGGTGTTGATGCGGGTTTATTTTGTGAATTACCATTTGCATCCGTTGTTGCTGCCGTTTCAGTTGGTTCGGCAGTTTCTTTTATAAATACATCACCTCTCCCATCAAAATTATATTTAAATGTTTTAGTTTCAGAATTTACCGTATGATTTTCTATTATTTTCATACTAACAGAAACATCTATTATTGATGGATACGCTGATGTATCTTTCTCCAAACCACCATCAAAATTTGCCCAAGTTGTATTATCTTGTATGCTAAATGATAATGATTCAATATACCCAAATACATTCTTATATAATTCACCAATACTTAAATAAACTAAATTTGGTGAGAATGCATATTGTGCAGTTGCTTTATTTTGACCGTATGTTATTTCTGATAATTTATCGTATGGAAATGCCAATGATTTTAAATAATTTATTTTTTTAATCATAGTAGTTCTTTCCATTAATTCAAAATAATATAATTTTAAACCAAATTTTAAGCTTCTTTCTACACCATTGTATCTATAATTTTTAAACGGAGACCCAACATATTGAAATCCTTGCCATTCAGGAGTTATATCTTCCGATATTCCACTAATTGTTCCAACAAATGGAATTATAGTTTTATTACCATATTTTCTAAATAAAACAGGAACTTGATTTGTATCTTTGTATTCCGATTCAAAATCCTTTTTATATGCAGCATCATCTTCAAATGAATCTCTTTTTAATAAAAAAGAGTTACCATCATCCCATTTAAATTTACCATCTCTTTTAATCAATTCAGTAGAAATATATTCTCTTCTACTTGTTTTAGGATTTATTATTTGACTATATTGCTCCTTATATTCACTATTTGTTATTTTTTCAGTCAATGGTTTACCATTTGCACCAATTGAATATACATCACCGTAAGTAGATGGATTTTTTGATTTTAAATCTTGTGCTAATGAATTAACTGCCTTTTTACTACCAAGTTTATTGATTGCTTTTATTGCTTGGTTTGCAATAGTTCCCGATGTAGTTGAACCACCTGGCGCACTTTTACCAAATAAAGGAGGTATTGGGGATGGTTGTGTTTTTACATAATAAGGAGTTTCTGCTTCAACTGCACTTTGTAATAAACCAACAGTTGCTCCTTTAATAGATACTGGCTTGGAAATAAAACTATCACTACCATATATAGTATCCGATGGTCTATTTGCACTACCACCAATAGTTCCTGCGATTTGTCCACCAATTAAGTCACCAATTGCATTAGGTGAAGATGCTATCAATGCAGCTGCTCTTGGTGGATTTACTAAACCACGACTTTCTATACGAATCTTTTCATTATCGTATAAATCGTTCTCTTGATTCTTAAATAATTCTGCTATTGTAGGCATTTATAGTGTATTGGTTTACTATAAATATGAGTTATTCAAATTTATGGAGCTTTGTATGCACCTACTGCTTCTTTCCTAGCTACTGCATAATTCTTTCTTGCTGCTGATAATAAATTTGCATTCAATTTAGTTCCATTTATGTTTATAGGTCTATCAAATTCAGCTGCACTAACTTCTAATAATTGTTTAAGAAATCCTGAACTCATACCCAATAATGCAACCATTTCCGTTTGTAATCTTGTTTGGTATTGAACGTCATTTAATACTAATGATGGTTTCGTAGAAGGTGCTACTTTTGGTATTACTTTTCCTGCACTAGCAGAAGCAGTTGAACCTCCACCGATAACACCTGCTTGCTTTAAATCTCTTGCAGCTATGATTGCATCTATGCCAGCAGAAGCAGCAGTTCCAGCACCTGGAAGCATAGATGCTCCTCCACTTGCCATTTCTAATCCAGCTCCCGCATAATCACCCGCCATTGCTCTTTCTCCTGCGAAGAATAAAGCAGCACCTAAACCTAAAAACGGAATTTTTTTGAGTAAAGATTTTCCTAATGCTTTTCCAGCAGTTTTAGTCACAACTTTTGTCATAACTTTTTCAGAAGTTTTTGCTACAACTTTTTCAGTAGCTTTTGCAGCTAGTTTTTCAGCTCCTTTTGTTCCAAATTTATCAACTACTTTTGATAATATTTTATTTTTACCAACTTTTTTAGTAACAAAATCTTTTACTTTATTTGTAAGTTTATCACCGACAGCATCTTTTAATTCATCAAGAGGTCCGCCACCTCCATCTACAATGGTAACTGGCATTGGATTTGATTTACCAAATAATTTATTCATTCCCATCTCCATAGCTTTACCCAACAAATTACCTGCAATTGCCCCACCTGCTCCTACTAATGCAGTTCTTTTATTTTCCTCATACATTCGTTCTATATCAAACTTTGCATCTTTTGCAGCAAGTTCAATACCTTTTTTACTCATTATGTATGCATTGGTTTCATCATTACCTAATTTAATATTTCTTTGTTCAATACCTATTAAATCATTTTGGTATTTTAAATATGCATTAGAATTTAAAAATGCCTTTTCCGTATTTGCATCTAATTCTGCTTGTTTCTTTTGTTGTTGTAATAGATTCTCTTGGTATTTTTTATATCCATCGGATTCTAAATATGCTTTTGTTATTTGACCCGACAATTGAGCATCTATAATTGCCGTTTTGGCAGAAATAGATGCCTGTTGTGCTGCTAATGTAGATTGAGCAGATTGTGTTGCTGATAAAAATCCTTTATTACCAGCTTTTACATTTCCTGTCTGAGCACTTACATCTTTTGCACTACCAGTTGCAATCTTTTGTAATGAATCTAAGTCCATACCACCCAATGCTTTTGAGAGTGATTCTTGTTGGAACATATTCATTTTTGAAGGGTCTAAACCTTGTGCTTTAATGGATTTTAATGCATCATCAGTTTTACCTTGCGCAAATAGAGCTCTTGCTTCTGATAGGTTTACATTTCTACCTAACATTGCAGATAATTCCATTTCGTTTTTGATACTATCTTTATAGTTCAAAACCATACTCTTACCTGCTTTGGCAACATCGTTAAATGAAACTCCTAATTGTTGTGCATAAGCAACCTGTTTTTGTAATGCAGGACCTGATTTAATTTGGTATCCCAATGCTTCTTTGGATGCACTTGCAACCTCTTCCATCAAACCACCTAAGTCTATGTTTGCAGAGTCTGCCATTGCTCGCATACCCTCAACCATATTCAATGCAGTTCCGGCTGAAACTTTGTTTGCTCTTTTAAAGAACGATACCATACTTGATATATTATCAGAAGAAGCACCTGTTCTTTTTTCCAACAATGCCATATCAGCTGCCATTTCAGAAGAAACTTTATTACCCATTGCTTTTGATGCGGCTGATAATGAAGATGCTACGTTTTCTGCACCCACACCTGCTAATTGCATTTGTGCCGCACCGTATCCGATTGAACCTAAACTTTTTCCAAAAAGTGCAGTTTTTGCAGCAGCTTGAAATTCAGCTGCACCGGTTTGCATTTGTGCAGAAAATTGAACTGCTGCTCTTTGTGAAGCATGGGCAGCTTCAATAGTTAATTGGTTTACAGTATTAGCAGTATCTATGCTATTCTGTGCAACAGACATAGCTATATTTTGCTTTATAAATCCTGCTTTATTATCAATTTTAGCAACTTCATTTGCAGTATTTACATTTAATTCAGCAACTGCTACATCTCTTCTTTGTTTTACAAATCCTCTTTTATTATCAAGTTTTGCAAGTTCGATTTCTGCACCAATATTATTCTTTTGACGGTCTAAATCTGCTTTTAAACCCGCATAAGCATCTGCATTGTTATATTTATCATATAAAATAGCAGCTGCTGCACCCAATGCAGTCATTGCTATTCTTGCACCTTCTGCATTTTTAGCTACTACATTTTTAAGAACATCTCCAAATTTATCCAACAATGGAATACCAGATGCACCCAAATGGTCTACTGCTGCATTAAATAATTGTGCTTTTTTATTTGTTTTTTCAAATGCTTCTTGAACATGACCCATTTCAGAACTCATCTTTTTGAAGATAGCCAACATGGTTTCGTTTTCTTTCCCAGTGAGTTTGGTGGTTTTTAATAATCTATCAAAACCAACACGCATTTGATTTATTTTCTTGTTAGCTTGTTCTTGGGTCATCAACCCATCTTTAACATCTTTGGTGTATTGTGCAGTTAAACTTTGAAATTGTTTGTATTCTTTGGTAAGTTTTCTAACATTTTTCTTTTGTTCAACCGATAAATCATTATTTGCTTTTAATTCTTCACCAATTTTACCAACTGCCAACCTCTGTGCTTCTAATGCCTTTTCTGCACGTTGATACATTGCATCCGATTCCTTTAACCCTGCGGTCATAGTATTGAATGCACTCTGTAATCCATCTTGTGGTTTTTTTCTAGCAGCCATCTATAATATTAACTATATTTTTTAATTGCAGCATCAACATCGGTTGAATCTAAACCTTTTTCTTGTGCGAATTTTTTGGTAAGTGCTAACAAATCATTTGTATCATTATCCCATTTAGACCATATATCTGCCAATTCAGGGTCAGATTTTCTTAAACGAGACAACCAACCAGATTCTTTATTCTGTGCTTTTGCTTTAAGAAACAAAGAAAAGAATTTATCTAATATTCCTTCTGATAATAATCGTTTGGACATAAGTGTGCTTTTAATTTATATTACCTATATAAATATTACTTTCTTCGAGTTTTAGATGAATTATTTGTAGATTGGGTTCGTGGCGTATTTACAGTTTCCCTCTCTTGCTCTTTTACTTTGAGTAATTCTTTAAAATAAAACTCACGTAACTTTGTTGGCATGAAATATAAATCATTCCAATTAAATCCACCATTTGCATAATACACCATTTGAAAAATTTGTTGGTGTAATAAAAGAGAATAATTACTCGGCAGGGTAAAAAAAGTCACTCCCAAAAGGGATTCGTAGTGCCTCCACTTCACCCGCTGAATTTTCATAATCAAATGTTAAATCTAAATCCGGTGTTATTTCAGCAATTGCTCTTCTTAATGCTTTTGAATCTGCTGCTAATAATCTATTTGATATAAAACTACTAATACTACCCAAATCTCTATTGCCATCCACCTCTGTAATGATTTTTCTATATCTTGCAGTAATTTCATTTCCTTGCTTTGTAATTTTTTCACTTGCTTCAACATCTTTTTGAATTGCAAGTTCATCACCATGTGTAAGTAATTTAAACTTTATTGGTGTTTTTGATTTTGGTAAAACAAAATCATATTCATTATTTCTTGATAAAATAGAAAAATCTATTTCTTTTGTTTTTAATTTAGATAAATCTACTTTTGTAAGTACATCATCGCCTGAAATAGGGTCTGTTACAGATACTTCATAATCAGAACCAAATGCCAACATTCTTGTAATAATCAAAATTGCATTCTTATCACCAATTAAAAGGTCGTTTATATTTACACCTGGTTCTACAACTACCGATTCCAATAATTTATCCAAATGTATTCCTTTACGAATTAAATTTGTAGAAGTAAGAATATCTTCTTCTTTTGCTGTCATCAATTTAATTGTGATTTCACCCTTTGCAAGTGGATGATTTTCTGGATAACATAAACCTTTTGATGGTAATGAGATAATTTCTGTTGCAAATGAGAAATTTTTTGTAGTTTGTGAAGGAGTTGCTCCTAAACCTCTTGTAACTTGTTGTTCTAATTCTTGTTCCATATTGAAATATAACTTTGTGTTTAATAATATATATCACATTTTTAAAAAAACAAAGGGGAAACATTGCTGCTTCCCCTTTTATATTTAAGAGTTTAACTATTAGAGATTAGTATTCAAGTATAGCGTAATCGTAAGTTAAAGTTAATTCAATTGATAATGGGTCATTTGATGCCCAATCTAATTCACCAAAGTTTGCAGATGAAATAAATGCTCCCTTTAATGTCCATTGTTCTACTTTATCACCAACTGGTCCTAATAGATAGAAAGTAATATCTTTCTTATAGAATGCAGAGTATCCATCTCTACCTGTTAATGATTCATGTGAACTTCTCACCCACTCCATTACTTGTTGTGCTCCGGATGGAACAATTGGGTCATAAAGTGTGATGTTAATATCATCCCAAGTAGATTTTCCTTTAATCTTTCTCTTTACGTTGATGTGGTCTAATTCAACAACTTCTGATGTAAATGTTGGTCTACTTGCAGTTTTGATAATGTATGACTCTATACCATTGATTTCCATGATGAATCTATTCCCCAATTTAGGTTCAAAATTCTTATAGAACATCTTGTCAAACTCTAATATTTCTGGCATTTCTTTTGTATTTAAATGTTATTCTTCTATAAATATCTAATTTTTTAATTATCCGTTAAATGCGGCACCAGTTGGTAAAATGTTGAAGTCAATTTGAATGAATTCAGCAGTTTTAGTTGGTTGTAAGTAGATAGCTCCTTTCATAATGTTTCTATCAATTACATCTGGTGTGTTGTTAGAATTATCCATCACTACTTTGAATGCGTAAAGTCCTTGTCTTTGTTGAATTGCTTCTAAGTAAGGGTTTACAATGTTTAAGAATCTATTTCTAGTTTCAGCAGTATTTTGTTCGAATACTAAATATCTCGAAGTAGATGCGATGTATTTTCTAACAGTCAATAATAATCTTCTTACGTTAATTCTATCCAATGCAGATGGTTTATCTTGTAATGTCTTTTGTCCGAACACTACGATACCTTGTCCTGGGAACTGAACGATTGGGTTTACTTTTGCTTCGTATAATGTATCTTTTTCAGATTGAGTTAAACGATTTTGAACAGATACTGCTCCAATCAATCCACCTCTATTTAAACCTGCTGGTGCAAACCATTCAGCTGCTACTCTATCGTTAGAAGCAAATACTCCTGGTAACAATACAGATGGTGGAACAGAAATCAATTTGTTTGTGTTTACATCAATTGTTTTTACCCAAGGGTAGTAAGTTGCTGCGTAGTTAGAATCAATTGCTTCTGCCTGTGTTACTGCTTGTGCGATTGAGTCTGAATAAGCATTTGTGTCCATAATGTAGAAACAATCACTTCTTTCTTCAACCATATCCAAAACATCAGTTGTTACAGATGAGTGTAATCTTCTAATAACACCAGGAGTTACAACCATATTGATGTCAAATTCGTCTGCGTTTGATAATGCTGCAATTGCTTTACCGTATGCTACCGAACCACTTGCAGTTGCCGATGATAAGTTAAATCCTTGTGAGTTTCCTTCTACAATATCAGTTCCTTTGTAGATTGGAGTTGCAGGATTCATACCATCAAAACCTTCTTGGAATGTTACGATGAATTGTGCAGATGTTGAACCAACTGTTAATGAACCACCGTTTGATGCATCTAATCCAAATGCACTATTCTCACCTACACCTGCTCCTGTTGGGATTGGTTTAGCGTAAATTACGTTGTCTGTATTACCATCTAAGTCAATACCACCATATTGTGTAGTAGAACCCGTGATGTAAGTTACTTCTGGAATCAATGCTCCAACTGCTGCTGATGCAGAAACTGGCAATGTATAAGCTCCGTGTCCGAATGGAACTGCTTGTACAGGTGCAGATTCGTTTAAGTTTGCAATTCTAATATATTTTGAGTTATTCACCCAATCACCTGTTTCTGAAATTTTACCTGCTGCATCGATTGATAATTTTCTATCACCGATTACTCTACTGATAAAGTTAGGAGAATTAGGGTCTAAGTTAATGTTTGAGTAAGTTTCTAATACAACTTTCTTTTTGTTAGTATCTGTATATTGTCTTACTGTTAAAGTAAATGTACCATAATCAGTTCCACTTACAGTTCCTGCTGCTTTGATATTAGAAATACCAATTTTAACTTTTGTATTTGCAGAGTTACCAACACCTAATGTTTCAACTTTAAATAAGTTATATCTATCACCCGAAATTGTTTGTGATTGAATATATGGTGTGATTGCCTCTTGTGCATCAAATGCAAATGATTGGTTTCCTAATACAGTTACCGAAGCAGATGCATGAGAAGTAAATGTAATTGAAGAGTTCTTAAAGAATGCATATGAATAAGCAGTTTTTGCTCCTAATGCAGATGTTCCAAATACTGCTTCAATATCATTTGTATCAGATGAATCCAAAGATGCAGTTAAATCTAAACTACCACTATTAGTATGTAGGATAAAATCACCGTTTCCTGAACCAGTTACGTTAGCACCATATAAACCCGCATTTGAGTTTGTTGATGTATTGAATAAAATACCTAATGATTGTGATACTGCTCCCGAAGTTGCAGTTAATAATAAAGGAGCAGTTTCGATGTATCCACCAATACCTGCAATTCTTGCGATTGTTGCAGTTCCTGCCTCTCTTAAATATGATTGTACTGCTAATGGTGTGTAGTATGTATCATCAACTGTTCCAAAAAGAGTTTCGAATTCTGTTTGAGAATTTACGATTGTTGGAACGATTGGTCCTTCTTTGAAAGGTCCGATGAATGCTGCACCAATATCAGCTACACCTTGTTGTAAAAATGATAGGTCGTTTTCTTTTGTAAAAACACCTGGTGATACTATTTTGTCTGCCATTTTAATGCTAAATTTAAAAATTTTATTATCTCATTATAAATATAAAAATTATTTTCAAAACATCAAATGTTATTTATATGATGGTGAGAAATAATCATATACTTGTTCAATTTCAGTTGAAGTCAATTGTCTGTTATAGAATAATACAGGTCCTAAATGACTAGTTAGAGTGTATGCATTCTGTTCACCTCCTATTTGGATTGCTGCAAATGTTTGATAATCTAACGAACCGTTTGATATAGTTCCACTTGCAGTTTTATCAATATATCCAACATTAGTTCCATTTAACTTTGCAGTATAAGAAATCATATACCAAGTATTGGTAGATAATGAAGTAAATGTACTATTATACTGCAATATTGATTCATGAATAGCATAAGTACCGGCACCATCAGTAGAACGTAAAAATAATCCCCACAATCTAGTTGAAGGTGGTACTGCCTTTTTACCCATTATTTGATAATAGCCAGTTGATAAATGCGATGGTAATCTAACCCATGCAATTACTGTCATTTCTGATGCATTGAAATTAGTATATCCACCATTTATGTTAGTTGTATCATCTTTGTACCAAAATGAATTACTACTACCAACAAAATATTTTTCTTTTCTACTTGCTCCTGCATTATATGATGGATTGCCTCCACTAAATCCTGCTGCATTTGATACACCTGCTGGTCTAACACCTGTTCCATATCCACTCAAATCCAACCAATCAGTTGTTGGTGTTCCAGTTGCCGGTAATGTACCACCTGGGAAAGAAGATGCTTTTGATGGGTCTAAATACATTCTCAATCCAGATGATGGAATGTATGGTTGTGTAGTTGTTCCTTTATTATGAGAAATTACACCATTTGCCAAATAAACGTCGGCATTCTCTACGTTGATTGTTACAATTTCAATATCTTGATTTATAATTCCAATATCAGTTACTTCAACTTCAACTAAACCATCTGCATCTGTATATGTAACAACTTTATCACCTATAACAATATCTTGTATAGTTTTAAAGTGATATTTGTTTATTTCAACATCATATACCCAAAGAGGATGTGTTCCAGTTGCTTTAATTAAACCACCATTTAATTCATAATATCCACTTGCAAAGTTAAATGTAATATCACTAACAACTACATCTTGTGATTGACCATCAGATTCTTCCAACATATAGAATCTCCAATCTAAATTTTCTGATTCTGCATCTTGTGATTCATCGGGCAATCCTGCTGGCACCCATGCTTTTATTCTATCCCCAACAACCAAATCTTCAACATTCAATTCTGTTCCAGATGCAGTTGTTACTTTTGTTCCAAATAATAAACAAAAATCAGGTTGGTTAATCGTATTATAGACATCAACCGCATATAAAGTTTTTGTAGTTGGTACTCCGTAATTTGTTGCTGCCAAATTATACCCATCTGCATATTGCATTGTTAAAACAGAAGATGCTTCCGAATATGTGGATGCTGCAATAGATGCCGGTGTTAAAGGAACTACGGTAGGACCTGTTGAATATGTTCTTGTACCTGGTGAAAAGTTTGCATTACTAAATGAGCAAGTGTAGTTGTTCGTAACTTGTTGAACTTTTGAATAAAATAAAGAACCAGTGGATGTAAATGAAAATTGTGCATTTTCTGTTGTTGATTCTACAATATATGTATATGTTGGAACTGTTACGGTAACCGCATCAGTTGCAAATCCAAGCAAGGAGGAGTTATTAGTTGCTCCACTCAAACCACCCAATGAAACTGCCTGCGAAGTTCTTGCTGAACCACTTACTGCTCTGTATAAATTTCCTAATGATAAATTAGTTCTTGCCATTTTTTATGTATTATTCTCCGTTATAAATATGTAAAAGTTTTTCTTTCCATATTTCAGTATTTCCAAAGTGTGATTGCATCCAATCTTTCAATTTTTGATGTTCTTCTTTCCTTTCTTTGTAAGTATCGTTACAGATTTGTTCGTAGGTTTCCTTAAAACTTTCTGCATCTTTTGCCTTATATTTGTAGTCAAGTGGAATACACCAGTTTTCGTGTAATATTGGTATTTTACCCCAATCAACTGCTTCAAATATTCCATATCCGAATGGTTCATTTTCAAAACAAGAGTGAGATATACCCCAATCAAGTCCATAGAACCGTTCTTTATATTTGTAATCAAACTTATAAATTTTACTTTTTTCAAATTTATATCCGTATTTTTTTCTATAATACTTATTAAATGTTTCTGTATTAGTAGATACATATGATTCAAGTCCATCTATGAACTCCACATTCTTTCTACCTTCTGCTCTTGCAGCAAATCCTACTTTTAAAGATTCAGAAACTTCTTTATTTACTTTAAATTCGTATTTGTTTGGTATTTGGTGTAAATTATCCGTTTTATATGGGAAATGATATAACCCTACCCATACTTTATGTTTAATTTTATCAATCATTTCTGATTCATATTCCCAATTACCATACCAATGTAAGTATTCTTCTTTTTGCATTTGTGCCATTAAAGACACTTTTGTTAAATTATGGAAAACAATTGAATCAATCTTTTCCAAATTTTGATGAATAGCTCTTGTTGGGGTATAATGACCATGAAGAATATGTATCCGTCTTGCACCTTCAAATATTTTTAATATCTCATCTTCCGATGTTTCCCAAATGTGGTCAATATCAATTGGAAACTCTTCGTAATTTTGAGGTTTGTGTCTGTGGAATAGAAGAAGTGGCTTCACTTCTAAATGAGGAGCCACTTCTTTTATCCATTCTGTTACCCATATATCCGCACCACTATTGAACCAAGGTCCTCCTGCGGTGGTGTAGTAAACGTCATACATTTATTTAGAACCTATTTGTGCCTTTAACTGGTCTATTTGAATTTGTTGTTCTTTAATTGCTTCTACCAATAAACCTACCATTTTAGAATAATCTAATGCTAAGAAACCATCGTTTCTTTCAGTTACTACCTGTGGTAAAACTTGTTGAACTTCTTGTGCGATTAAACCTGTTTTTGGAGTTGATTTAGTTACTTCATTCACATCATCATTCCATTCCCAAGTTACACCATTTAATTGTTTAACTTTTAATACTGCATTTGAGATAGTTTGAATGTTATTCTTATGTCTCTTATCAGAAGTATAGTATGCCGTAATATCACCAGTTGCGGTAATAGTTCCGTTGATTGTTAAGTTACCAAATGTTGGAGTTGCGTTTGTTGCTACTGATTGTCCAATTGCTACCGTTGGAGTTGCGCCCTCACCACTATTGTTTGATAAAGTTACACCTGTTCCTGCTACTAAACTTGCAACATAATCTCCTGTTGTTTGAGTTGATAATGCAATGTTTCCACTTGCTGAACCTAATTGAATTTGTGCCGAACCGGTTACAACAGTTCCAATTGCAATTCTAATAGTATCAGCAGTTACAGTTCCTCCTAATGATGTAGATTGTCCTGCAATTGTAATTGCGTTGTTCGTCAATCCAATTGTTGGGGTTGCTCCTTCACCACTATTATTAGATAAAGTAATGTTAGTTCCTGCTACCAATGATGCTACATAATCACCCGTCGTTTGAGTTGATAATGCGATGTTTCCACTTGCTGAACCTAAACTTACTTGTGATGAACCACTAATTACACCTAATGAATTATTATATGCTAAAACATTAGAGTCAAAATTGGTAATGGTATCTGCGTTTACTTGTGATGAACCAGATACTACACCATTTGTTGATAAAATTTGTCCACTAAATGATGTTCCGGTAAATGCTGCTGCTTTGAAATCTGCTAATGCAAATGAAGCATGTGCAGTATCAATTGTTCCGGATGGTTCAGGAGTATATCCTTTAAATACTTTCCATGCACCACTATCACTTGCATCTCTGAAAATACCAGAGTGTGCATATACACCATCGTTATAATTACCAGCAATACCCAAATCAGGGTTAGTTATCGTAGAACCTTCATTTAGATAAATAAGATTATCGTTTATTGCAAGGTTTGTAGAGTTGATAATAGATTGCGTTCCATAAACTACAATGTTTCCTAAGAATGAAACAGTTGAACCTGTCATTTGAATACCTGCTTGCAAAGAAGATGTATATGTATTCAAATTACTTATGGAAACATCTTGTGAGTCATTTGTAGTTTTTGCAGTTGATGCAGAACTAATTAAAGAACCAGTTATGGTTGCTAAATTTGTATTTTGAGTTAGTTGAGACCCACTAAATGTTTCAATAGATGATAATCTGCCATCTTGTGTATCATTTGTAGTTTTTGCAGTTGATGCAGAACTAATCAAAGAGCCAGTAATCGTTGATAATGCAGTATTATATGCAGTAAATCCGGTTGTTGATTGCAAAGTTACTTGCGATGAACCACTAACTAACCCATCTATATCAAATAATAAATCTATTTGTGCCGAAGATGAAATAATACCAGAAGGTATGTTTGAAAGTTGTGGGTATGATACTTGCGATGAACCCGAAATTAAACCATTTATAGGTGCAAGTATTATATCTCCGGTATCTAGTCCGATTTCGAGAGTTCCTAATGATGTATTTACATACGGTTCTCCGAATGCTAACGAACCTGATTTCTGTGCGGTTGTCCCACGTCTAAATTTAAGTGCCATCTAGTTTACCTTTTTTTTAGTACGATTATGTTGTTTATATAAATATCTATTTTTTTACGAAACCTACACATTAAAATCTATATGGAATTGACTTCCACTATAAGTAAAATACTGTGCATATGATGCCGAATATAATTCCAATGCATCCAATCTTGTATTATTAGATGCCGATGTCGTTTCTAATGAAGCAACTCTACCATTTATAGATGCAGAAGTTATTTCCAATGCTCCAACTCTTGCGTTAGTAGAACCCGAATTAGTTTCTAATGCATCTAATCTAGTATTGGTAGATGCAGTGAATGCGTTTATTTTAGTAAATTCAGCTGCTAAACCTGCCCCTACCGAAATAGATGCAGTATATTCCAAATCATCTAATCTAATCTCCGTTGCTCCTGTGTAAGTATTTAACGAAGATGTAAATTGGTGTATTGAAGCAGTTACTTGTGCTAATGTTGTAAATCTTCCTTCAAAACTTGCAGTTACACTACCTATTGTCCCAAATCTACTTTCAAATGAACTAGCTGAACTAATTAAAGAAGCAGTTACTATTCCAATTTCAATTGCTCTACTTTCTAATGATGCAGTTTCAGTTCCTAATGTTGCAAATCTACTTTCAAATGAACTTGCCGAACTAATTAAAGAACCAGTAATTGTTGCAATTGCAGTTGCTCTTCCTTCTAAACTTGCAGTTTCTGTATTTAGGTTAGATATTGCAATTGTGTTTAAAGATGCCGTTTGGATTAAAGAACCCGTTATGGTTGCCAAACTACTTGCTCTACTTTCTAAACTACCCGTTTCCGTTTCTAATGCAGTCAATCTTAAAAGTGTAGAAGAACTAAACGATTGTAAAGATGCACTTGCTACATTTAACGAAGCAGTTGTCTGATAAATAGAAACTAATGAAGATGTTACACTTGCACTAAATTCATTTAAACTTGCCGTAGTTTGATAAATAGAAACTAATGAAGATGTTACACTTGCACTAAATAAATTTAACGAAGCAGTTGTTTGATGAATACTTACTAAATCACCATTTACGGATGTAGTGTATGAGTTTAAACTTGCCGTAGTTTGATATATAGCTACCAACGAAGATGTTACACTTGCACTAAATAAATTTAAACTTGCAGTTGTTGAGTTTAAACTTGCAGTTGTTGAGTTTAACTCTGTTAATTGTAATGATGATGTAAATACATTATCACCACCTGCTAAAAGTATTTTTGATTCACTACCCCAAGTTCCAGCTTCCCAATGATTAGCAGTAGTATCATATAGTAAAGAACCACTTTCTATTGAAGGATTTGTAGCATCTTTTACAATAATACCCGCATTTGTAGTACCTGCACCATTTAATTCAATAATATTATCACCAATTTGAATAGTTGTTGAATCAACGGTTGTTGTTGTTCCTCTAACATTTAAATTTCCTAAAATAGTTACAGATGAGCCTGTTAATTCAATTGCAGTTTTTAATGATGCAGTATAGGATTGAATATCACCCAATCTTTGTTCATGTAGAGATGCGGTTGTAATTAACGAACCACTTATAGTTGCCAATGCAATTGCTCTGGTTTCTAAACTTGCAGTTTCAGTTCTTAATGCATCTAATTGAACAAGAGCAGATGCTGATGCTAAATTTAGATTTGTTATTGAAATTGTATTAGCAGATGCAGTTGAAATTAAAGAACCACTTATGGTTGCTAATGCAGTTGCTCTACTTTCTAAACTTGCCGTTTCTAAATTTAAATTTGTTATAGAAATCGTATTAGCAGATGCAGTTAAAATTAAAGAACCACTAATAGTTGCTAAATCTGCAAATCTATTTTCATGCGATGATGCGGTTGAGATTAAAGAACCCGTAATAGTTGCTAATGAAACTGCTCTACTTTCAAAACTAGCAGTTACACTACCTACTGTTGCAAATCTACTTTCAAATGATGATGCAGAACTAATCAAAGAACCAGTTATAGTTGCTAAACTTGCATTTCTACTTTCAAATGATGATGCAGAACTGATTAAAGAGCCGGTTATGGTTGCTAATGCAGTTGCTCTTGTTTCTAATGATGCAGATGTAGTTTCTAATGATGTTACTCTTTGGTTTAAAGCAGTAATATCAACACCATTTACACTACCTGTGAATGATGCACTAACACTATTTACCCATAATGTTCTCCATTTTGCACCAGTAGTTCCTAAATCTAATGTTCCGTTTCCACCAGGAACTAAATTTGTTGTAAATACACCAGGAACACTAATATTATCACTACCATTATTTCCTAAAAATAAGTTACCAGAAATTGCAACATCTCCACTAAAATAAGCATTAGAAGCGGTTACATCACCTTGTAGATAAATTGAACCAGAGTTTATATCATCTAATCTTAATAATGTTATTGGTGTAGTTCCGTTTGAAACTTGCAAAGAGTTATACCCTTTATGTAAGTATATCTCACCATCAACTAATGATACTGAACCCGAACCTCTCCTTATTTGAAATAATGTTGCCATTTTATACTTTTATGTTTCTTATAAATATCTTTAAATATTAAAATCCAAATCTCCCGCAGTTGTTATGTATTTTGCTAAATGCATATAATTTGCAGTTATACTACCAGTAGTTACATTGATTGCAGATGCACTTACCGATAAGTAAGTGGTGTTGTTGATTACAACATCAAACGAACCTGTCCTTGCTACCGCTTGTGTATTTCCCGTACTATCTTCTGTGAAATTTACAGTTCCTGCTGCATCCGGGTCTAAATTAAAATCGAATGTATTTGGTCCTGCTGCTACACCTACCTCTGTTCCATTAACTAAAAATGAACCACTTACTGAAACTGAACCTGTAAATTGGTGTGTATCATCACCCGTATCACCAAATTTATTAGAACCGGATGTATATAAAATAGATGATGAAATAACACCTATATTGAATTGTCTTGCGTTTATTTCACCTAATACGGTTAGATTACCATTTACTAATCCATCATTTTCTACTAATAATGAACTACCGGTAATACTACCACTAATATCTATATTACCGTTTGTGATTATATCTCTAACAACATACAAATCTCTTCTTAAATTTGCATCTTGTGTTACTACCAATTCACCAAATGAACCAGTTTCGGTTAAAGTAATTGAACCAGTTGTTGTTGAGTTTGTTGTTAAAACACTTTGAATAGAATTTACTGACCCAGAACGGTTGAAGAAAATCTTACCATCGTAAGTATTTATTGCCAATTCACCAACACTTAACGATGAGGTAGTAGGCACTTTACCAGCGGTGGCAGAGCGTTTAAGTATAATACTTTGAGCCATATATATGGAATTCTATTGAATGTTATATAACAAAAAAGGGTAGTATATATATACCACCCTTATAAATATAATAATTTTTATTTAACCTTAAAATTGTCCTGCATCTAATAAAGATGCCGATGCTTCTAAATTTGCTAATCTTGTTGCTACTGAACCACTAAATGATAATACATCACCAATTCCGTAAAGAGAACCACTAAAACCATTTGTAGTTGTAAATGTCCCTCTTACCTCTTCATTATATCTAAATTCAACTGCGTCATTTGTAGTTGCCACTTTGTAGAGAGAACCACTACCTTGTATGTATCCAACTGTTCCCGCATATGGGTCTGAATTGAAATCAAAATCATCCGGTCTCATTGAAGCAGTTACTCCTGTCAATTGAGCACCACTACCTATGAATACAGATGCTGATACAATAGATGCCGATACTGCTCCTGCAATATCAATATCACCATTGCCAACAATATCACCGGTTACATAAACTCCACCTGCAACATTTACATCGTTAGTTACAACTATTTCACCAAATGAACCAGTTTGTGTTAAAGTAATTGAACCGGTTGTTATTGAGTTTGTAACTACAATTTGCTCAATACTTTC
>JACCDQ011403607.1_pt1 | contig 75037 bp, 68 predicted proteins | sample 7446031 | NCBI WGS metagenome assembly JACCDQ01 (sample SAMN15323442, study PRJNA562643) | freshwater metagenome | isolation source: river surface water | place: USA:Blue River Watershed | collected 2017-08-17
AAAATAGCTACTCAAATCAAGTACAGATTTTGTTAGAAACGTTATCCCAAAATGCTAAAACTGAATAAAAACAGCGTTTTTATTATTCATTTCCAACCAATTGAATTGTATCCGCCTGCACTAAATAATAAAGATCTGATTCGTTTATTTCAGAATGATGCAATGTTTAAAGCTGAGGAGGTTAATCTCAAAAAAAATGTGACCCAATGAACATTGCAATTGTTGTCTCCCATCCTATTCAACATTTCTGTCCTATGTATGCCAGCTGGGCAAAAAATGAAAAGATTAGACTTAAAGTATTTTTTGCATCAAATCTGGGTTCAGTAGCTTATTATGATAGTAACTTTGGGAAAGCCATAAAATGGGATAATTTATATCTCCATGAGTTTGACCATTGTTTTTTAAATGGTGAGAAAACGTGCGAGGTCAACAAAAATCTTGATGCGATTAATTTAGAGATTGAATTAAATGATTTTCAGCCTGATTTGGTAATTCAATACGGTAGAATATATAGATTCAACAAAAGGCTCAGACACTGGCTTAGAAATAATAATAATGTAAAATCAGCTTACATTTCGGATTCAGAGGATAGACATATTGAAAATCCGATAAAGCGAAAAATAAAGCATTTTTATTATTCAATATTTTTTGATTCGGTTGATTATTTCCTCACAGTTGGAGATGCAAATGAAGAATTTTATAAAAAATGTAAAGTACCAGTTGAGAAATTGATTAGAATGAATTTCTCAATTGATGTGCGGTTGTATGAAAAATATAGAATCCAGAAGCAAGATTATTGTGATATATATAGAAGTGATAATAATATTCCAAGTGACGCAATTGTAATTTCAATAGTAGGCAAATTAGTGGGGATGAAAAATCACCTTCACGTTATTCAAGCATTGAAAATATTGGAAAAAACACATAAAAATCAAACATTCCATTTACTTATCGCTGGAAGCGGCCCTACTCTTGAATTAATAAAGAATGAGAGTGCAATGTTAAAAAGGAACAAGGTTCATTTTTTAAATTTTGTTTCTCCAGAAAATCTTCCTTTAGTATATTGTGCCTCAGATTTATATATTCAGCCAAGCCAATTTGAAAGACATTCTTTAGCGATTAGTGAAGCGATTTATTTGGGGTTGCCGATAATTGTTCCAAATACATCAGGAAGTTATGGAGATACAGATGATATACAAATAGGTTGTAATGGACTAGTTTACTCTCTAGGGAATATTCAAGAATTAACGGAGAGAATCTTGGAAATGACAAATTCAAAGCACATTCTTGAGAAATTTGGATTAAATTCCTTGATTATTTCAGATTCTCAACAAAAAAAATGTCATCAAGACATTGTAAATGAGTTGATTGAAAAAAATCATAAACCTATATATTATTAAAGTTTTAATCATCGGCTCAAATTACTCTTGGTCTATTGAGCGCATATACAAGCGTGAGCTAGAAGCACTTGGGCATCAAGTAGAACTGTATGATGTCCAGAACCAATTTTACGATTATTATTACAAAAGTCTATTTCATAAATTGATTTATAGACTTGGCTTCAGTCGGATATTAGATAAGATTAATAAAGTTTTACTTGGCCGAATATCAGATCATAATTTTGACCTCATATGGGTATTTAAAGGAATGGAGATTTATCCTGATACACTACGTTCATTAAGATCTAAAACCAAACAGCTCGTTAATTTCAACCCCGACAATCCTTTTATTTTTTCAGGAAAAGGAAGTGGGAATAGAAACGTAACAGATAGCATCACTTTATTTGATTTACATCTAACATATGATGCATGGGTAAAAAACAAAATAGAAAATACCTATGGTGTCAGAACAGAATTGTTATCCTTTGGTTTTGACCATGAAGCCATTTCAGAAATTGAGTTGAATTTAATAGAGGAAGTAAATGCAGTTTGTTTTTTAGGTAATCCAGATGCTTATCGAGCATCAATAATCAAATCTCTGTTAGACAAACAAATAGAGGTGCATTTATATGGTAACAATTGGGACAGATTCATTAAACATAAAAATGCAGTTATACATGAACCAGCATACGGTTTAGATTTTTACAAAACTTTGAGAAAATATAGAGTACAACTTAATATCATGCGGGTACATAATCTTAATTCTCACAACATGCGCAGCATTGAAGTACCGGGATCAGCTGGGGTAATGTTGGCGCCAAAAACGGCTGATCATTCGGCTTTTTTTGATGTAGGAAAGGAAATATTTATTTACGAAGATAATGTTAGTTTGGCAAAAGAAGCTCAGCACATCTTGAACCTAGACAAGTCCGTAATTGATAAAATAAGAACAAGTGCTAGGTCAAAAGTTATAGAGAACTTTACTTATAAAGTTCAAACAGAACGTATTCTCAAATTACTTAATGAGGCCTAAAAAAATTGCCATACTTCATTTTAATGTCATTGAAAAATACCCGCCGGTAATGAATTTCATCTACGATGCAATTGAAGAAAACCCCGGGGTTCAAATTTTAGTGTTTACCACTAAAAACACAACAACTTATCAAACTCCAAAATTTCCGAACACAAGAATTTATAGATTTGGAAAGGTGAGTTCAAACCCTTTGGTAAGGTATTTTTCTTACATCAATTATAACTTGTTTAGTTCATTGATTTTGCTTTACTGTAAAGTTGATTTCATTACCGCATTCGAAACAATATCTATTTTCCCTTTATGGTTTAAAAATCTAACAAAACCAAAAACAAAAGCGCATATTCATTTTCATGAATACTTAAGTATGCAAGAGCGAATGGTTGGTTCGGCATATATGAAGTTCATGTTTAAACTAGAAGACCAGCTGCTAAGGGAAAATACTTGCAGCCAAACAAACGAAGACCGCAAATGCCTGTTTTTGGAAGACAAGCCTTTTATTAAGCCAGAGCAGGTGGAGGTGCGCCCCAACATGCCACCAAAATCATGGTGGACCACATATGGGCAATATAAAAAACCAAGTTCAGATGGTAAATTGAGCTTGGTGCATGTCGGTACCTGTGATAACAACACCATGTACGTCAAAGAAGTACTTGATTGGGTGTCTGCTAATCAAAATAGTTTTGAGCTCACTTTCATTAGTCAAGAAATCCATAAAGAAACCAATGACCTTATTTTAAGTTATAATTGTCCTGTAATTAAAATTATCCCGCCTATCGATTATTATCAATTACCTCAAGAGTTAGTAAAGTATGATATTGGATTGGTTTTGTATAAAGGGCATATTCCGAATTATGTTTATAACGTGCCAAATAAAGTATATGAATATTTAGCTTGTGGATTAGGTGTTCTTACATCTGTTAAATTAACATCAACAATTAATTTGAAACATAAGAAAATTAGAGCGATAGATTTTAGTGATTTACAAGATGAGGTTTTACAAGAATATTTAGACAAATTTTGAAAAAAAGCTCTATTTGGATATTGGTTTTTGGCATTTCGCTTGTTTTTGCACGTGATGTGTATTTTGGCTTATCTTATGCCATAGCGATTATTCTTGCTTTAGAAATTTTAATGTTTTCAAACCAGAAGTTTGTTTTTAGGGAGTGGGCCTTGCTTCTTTATGCAATAAATTATTTGGTGGCGCCGGCAATTACTTATAATTTACCCGAGTATCAAGTGCAATACGGCATGAAAGTGGTTTCCGATCAATATTATTCACTTGCTCTTCCAGGTTTTGTATTTTTAGGAATAGGTATGTACATTTTACCTACTTCGGTTTTTTCTATAAACACACGAATGGTTGATCAAAGTACTATTGTAAATATGTCTTTTCTATTCAAGGTTGCTGTGGTTGGAATTCTATTGCGTGTTGTTCAACCATTTATAGATGGTGAATTGGGCTTTGTCATTTTCTTAATAGCCATGATACGATTCGTTGCTGCTTTTGCGCTCTTTTCTATCGATAAAAAGACGTGGTATCTTACGGCTTTAGTGTTATCAATAGAATTGATATCTGCTTTTATTGCTGGAATGTATCATGACGCCACCATGTGGGTCATCTTTTTTAGCTTGTATTTTATCTATATATCTAAACCTAGTTTGCGTACCAAGTTAATTGGTGCGGGGGTATTGATAGTTTTTGTATTATTTATTCAATCAATCAAATCTATATATAGATCAGAAGTTTGGTCAGGGGATAAAGAAGCTACGTTTTCTAATGTATATGAAATTGGTTCACAAAATGCTACTACAGAGAATATCTATGGCGAATCTAATTTACTTAGCACATTAAACCGCGGTAACCAAGCATGGATTTTTGCTAGTACTATAGATAATATGGACAAGGGTAAGAACTTTCAAGGCTTAACTAATGTCAATAAATACTTCGAAGCAGCCATTTTACCGCGTTTTTTGGCGCCAGATAAAATTAAGTCGGGAGATAAAGAGATTTTTAATGAGTTTTCAGGGCATATTATTAACGAAGGCACCTCAATGGGCCTAGGAATTTTTGCAGATGGTTACATCGCATACGGTACTTGGGGAGTGTATGTTTTTGGTTTTGTACTAGGCCTTATATTCGCTTTAACTTTTAAACTCGTGGAGCGTTGGACGAAAGTTTCTCCGTTTTACGTCTTGTTGTTACTCCCTTTGCTGAACTATGCGGTGAGGCCAGATTGTGAGTTGCAGACCACGATTAATCACTTATTTAAAGGAATATTGCTTTACGGGTTTTTGGTTTATCTTACTCGAAAACGCTTTACTTTAGATTCACAGGAGAATCAGCGCAAATTAGCCCATTTAAATCTTGTTTCTCGCAAGTAAAAGCTTATGTGCGGCATAGCCGGTCAACTTTCTACTTCTAAAATTCAACCCAATACCCAAGCGGTGTTGGAAACTTTGGCACATCGTGGGCCAGATGCGCAGGCTTTTTGGAACAATGAAAAGGTTTGTTTGTGGCATGCGCGCTTGAGTATCATTGATACAGACGCAAGGGCTAATCAGCCGTTTGTCGATGTTACGGGTAGGTATGTTTTGGTGTTTAATGGAGAAATTTATAATTACCAAGCTTTAAAAGCAACGCTCCGTTTTGATTGGCAAACAACTTCCGATACAGAGCTCTTGATGGAATGGTTAAAGGCCTTTGGGTCTTCTCGATTACATGAGCTTGAAGGCATGTTTGCATTTGCGTTCTACGATACACAAACTGAAAGTTGTTTGTTAGCTAGGGACCGTTTTGGAAAGAAGCCTTTATATATTCATCAGCAAGCTGAAGTCTTTTCTTTTGCATCTGAGGTAAGGGTACTGCTCAAAATGCATCCGGAAGCAGCATACACCACGCGCCAACAATTGAGTAATTGGTTTTATTGGCAAACCATACCTGGGCAAGAGACACTGTTGCCTGAAATCAAGCAATTGGAGCCGGGCACATACCTTTTATGGGAAAATGGATTGCAGGAGAATGCTTCATTTACGAATTGGCAAAATCCTACACTCAAGTCATATACTGAACAAGAAGTGCTCCCGGATTTAAAACAATTGGTCAGCAAGGCCGTTCAAAAACGCTTGGTTGCCGATGTTCCTTTTGCCGCCTTTTTATCTGGTGGGGTAGACTCAAGTATCATTACCGCACTTGCAGCCCAAGAATTGGGGTCAGACTTACATACGTTTACGGTTTCATTTGATGAAGCTGCATTTTCAGAGCACCATATAGCCGCTGAAGTAGCAAAACGCTACGGCACCCAGCACCATGAAATCCGCCTAACGCCTCAAGATTTCTTGAAAGAAGTGGAGGCAGGTTTAGCAGCCACGGATCATCCAAGTGGTGATGGCCTCAATACGTATGTGGTGTCTAAACATACGCAAGCGGCCGGTTTTAAAATGGCACTTTCTGGCATTGGTGGCGACGAATGGTTTTTGGGATATCATTATTTTTCGGCACTCGATGCGCTCAAGAAAAGACAAGCCCTTGGTTACTTTAAATCTTTGAGTGGCATTTTACCTTTGCGCTACCGTAAAGCCATGGAGGTACTTGCTCAATTAGATAAAGGAGCCGCTGCTTATGCGTACCAACGCATATTGTTTGATCAGTATACTTTGCAAAATATTTTTGATTTGCCAGCCCCAACAATTCATGCCAATAATGCAATTTGGCCTGACACCATGAGTGCGCGGTCAGTGGAGGAATGGCGCCATTATACACAACCGGTTTTGTTGCGAGACACCGATCAATACAGCATGGCCGTTGGCCTCGAATTGCGCGCCCCATTCATGGACCAAGATTTAGTCAACTTTGCTTTGAGCTTACCAGATGAACTCAAGCGCGGAACGCGTTCTAAATATTTACTTATTGAAGCCTTCAAAGATTTGTTGCCAACCAATGTTTACGACCGCAAAAAGCAAGGCTTTACCTTGCCGTGGGAACAATGGATGCGCCATGAGCTCAAAGATTTTTGTCAAGCGCACATTGCTGCCTTTGCCTTACGAATAGACGCCCCCCAACTCAACAAGGAGTGGGCGCAATTTGTGTTGGGTAGAGGGCAATGGTCTTGGTCTAGACTTTGGAGTGTAGTGACGTTGGAGGATTATCTTATCAGAAATGAAATTACTGTTCGCGCATAGAAAGCCACGCCCTTACGGCAATTTCAGTATTGAAAACTACTTTCAAACCCTGAGCCCTTTTCTAGAAAAAGTAGCTGAGGTTCAGCATTGGCAAGCTCCGTTTTATTCAAATGGAATATTACCGAGAAATAGAAGTGTTAAAGCATTAGAAAGTAAAGTAGAGAAATGGCGCCCAGACATCACGCACGTGAGTGGCGATGTACATTTTCTGATGTGGGGTATTCCGCGCGGAAAAGGTGTTCTTACTATTCACGACATCGGATTTTTACGCGAGGCCAAGGGTCTTAGATATCAGCTCTTGCGCTACTTTTGGCTTATTGGACCCATCAAAAAAGCCCACGCCATTACCTGTGTAAGCATTGCGACAAAAAATGAAATTCTGCGCCATTTGCCGAAGGCACGCCGCATACACGTTATTCCTACTGTTGTAGATCAGCGTTTTACCAAAGTAGAAAAGGGTTTCGATGCTGAATGCCCTACCATTTTGCTTTTGGGTTCGGCACCCAACAAAAATCTCAAACGGGTGCTCAAAGCCACCCAAGGGCTAAATGTTAAATTGAGTATTGTAGCCAAGCTAGATGCAGAAGAGTTGGTTTTGCTGAAAGATCAAAATTATGAAGTTTGTGATAGCATTCCTTTTGAGGATTTATTAGAAAAATACCGTCAGGCAGATATTGTTGCGCTGTGTTCTACCCATGAAGGTTTCGGCATGCCAATTATTGAGGCCCAGGCGACGGGTAGGGTAGTGCTCACGAGTAATTGTTCTTCCATGCCAGATATAGCGGGCAAAGGCGCTTTGCTCATTGACCCTTATTCGGTAAAGAGTATCAAACAGGGCTTTCAAAAGCTCATTTCAGAAGAAGCGTTGCGAACAGAGCTCCTAGCCGCTGGCTATGAAAACTGCAAGCGTTTTGACCCAGCTGTTGTGGCAGGGCAATACCTCAAAATTTACCAAAGTTTATTTCCTAAGAAGAAATGACACGCGTCCTCATCACCATAGATTGGTTTTTACCCGGTACCAACTCCGGTGGACCAGTGCGTTCTGTAGCCAATCTTATTGCAGCAATGCCTGAGTGTCAATTTTATATATTCACAAGAAACACAGACTACTGCGCTACAGAAGTGTATCCAAACATCAAGTCTGATCAATGGGTGCCATTTGCTGAAAATTGTCAAATTTTTTATTGTTCTGAACAAAATTTATCAAAAGCTACCATAGAAGCACAACTCAAGGCTGTAGCGCCAGATGTATTGTACATCAATGGGATTTATTCAAAGGCATTTTCGCAATGGCCTTTGCAATTGGGAACGCGCCTGAAGTTCAAGACAATTGTTGCTGCACGCGGTATGCTGAGCCCTCATGCATTGGGTGTCAAGCCCTTCAAGAAGTATTTGTTTTTGAGTATGATGCGTTGGCTCAACACCTATTCGCACGTCATTTTTCATGCTACTTCTGAGGTAGAAAAAACGGATATTCAAAAAGTGCTCGGGAGCCAAATGAATGTGCAAGTGGTGCCAAATTTGGCGCACCTCAATCAAGTAGCGCCTCAACCTATTCGAAAAGAGGTAGGCGTTTTGAAACTCGTTTCTGTTGGGCGGATTGCCCCGGAAAAAGGCACACTTCATGGCTTGAATGCCTTAAAAGCTCAATCGGGTACGATTACACTAGATCTCTATGGTGCTTGCTATAACGAAGCATATTGGAACCAATGTTTGCGCGTCATTTCTGAATTGCCTGGTCACATTCAAGTTAAATATCATGGTGCTTGCTCCTCAGAGGATGTTGCGAATCATTTAGTTACGGCGCATGCGCTTTTGCTTCCAAGCGAGGGCGAAAACTACGGTCATTCTATTGTAGAAAGCCTTGGTCAAGGCAGACCTGTGCTCATTTCAAAGCATACGCCATGGCAAAATTTAGTGGCTCAAAAAGCAGGATGGGATGTAACGCATACAGATTTACCGCTTGCGCTTGCCGAACTCGCCGCTATGGATCAAGCGCACTATGATGAATGGCGTAGTGGTGCGGCGGTATATTATGAAAAACAAATTTTAGTTCCGTTTGCGGCAAACAAGACAAAATATCTCCAACTATTTGAAAAATAAATCAATGATCATCCTAGGAATCAACGCCTACCATGCCGATGCTTCGGCGGCCATTTTAGTGAATGGTAAACTTATTGCGGCTACTGAGGAAGAGCGTTTTACGCGCACCAAACACTGGGCAGGTTTTCCTGTACAGGCTATTCAATTTTGTTTGAAAGAAGCAGGTGTAAGTCTTGATGAGGTCAATTACATTAGTATTGGACGCGATCCAAAGGCCAAATTAAATCGAAAAATGTTGTTCATGTTGCAATCTCCTTTGGCAGTGTTCAATTATGCCCGCAAACGCTTTTTGAATGCCAAACAAGTATTGAGCATAGCAGATGAGCTCTTAAAAGTAGATCCAAGCGCCAACAAAGCGACATTAGGATCAAAAATTCAGAACGTCGAGCACCACCGCAGCCACTTGGCATCGGCTTTTTATCCGTCGCCTTATGAAGAGGCTGCTATCTTATCAATAGACGGTGCCGGAGATTTTACTACAACCATGCTCTCACGTGGCAAGGGTACGGATATTGAAGTACTTGAAGATCTTGATTTTCCGCACTCAGTAGGTGTATTTTATTCGGCGATGACCCAATTATTGGGTTTCCCGTATTATGGCGATGAATACAAAATCATGGGGCTTGCACCTTACGGTGAACCCAAATATGTAGACAAACTCCGCGATGTTGTGCAACTCATTCCCGGTGGTTTGTTTAAGCTCAATTTGAGTTATTTTCAGTCTCCACATAAAGGCTACGTGTATTATTCCGATGACTACATGCCACTTGTACATGCTTTGTTCAATGAGAAAATGGAGGCAAAATTTGGCAAGGTCAGAAAGAAAGAGCAAGAGCTTACACAGTACCACAAAGACCTCGCTGCTTCTGTGCAGCGCTATACCGAAGAAATCATTTTCCACGTTCTGACATATTTGCATCAAAAAACTGGCCTTACCAAGGTTTGTATTGCGGGTGGGGTGGCGCAAAACTCGGTTGCAAACGGCAAAATCACCAGCAATACGCCTTTTACCGAAGTGTATATCCCGAGTGCTGGCCACGACGCTGGCATTTCTATGGGTTCTGCCTATTGGGTGCACCACATGGTTGCAGGCCAAAAGCGCAGCGAGGCAGTTTACAATGCCAACACCGGGTCTCATTTTTCGAATGAATTCATCAAAGCAGAATGCGAAAAACAAGGATTGGTTTACCGCGAGTTGCCAGATGCAGAGCTCTATCCCGAGATTGTGCAGTGCCTTACCAACGGCGGGGTAGTAGGCTGGTTCAACGGTCGCGCTGAATTTGGCCCGCGTGCCTTAGGTGGCCGTTCTATTATTGCAGATCCGCGCCGTTCAGACGCCAAAGAAATCTTGAATCTTAAAATCAAACGCCGCGAAAGCTTCAGACCTTTTGCGCCAAGTATCCTCAAAGAAGAGGTGCCTAATTGGTTCGAGCGCAACGAACCCGTTCCATTCATGGAAAAGGTATTCCCGATCAGAAAAGAAAAACAGTCAGAAATTCCTGCAGTAACCCATGCCGATGGTTCGGGCCGCTTACAAACTGTAGACGCTGCATACTCTCCGCGCTACCACGCACTCATCACCGAATTTTTCAAGCAAACAGGTGTACCTATCTTGCTCAATACCTCTTTTAACGAAAACGAACCGATTGTCAATGCACCAGAAGAGGCTATTTCTTGCTATTTAAGAACGAGTATGGATATGCTCGTGATGGAAAATATCGTGTTGTCGCGGAAATAAAACCAATGATCTCCATCATCACTGTCACCTACAACTCCCTGCAAACACTCAAAGAAGCGTATGCGAGTTTATTGGCTCAAGAATTTCAGGAGTGGGAGTGGGTGCTGCAAGATGGCGCCTCAACAGATGGTACCATGGAGTGGGTGAGGAGTTTGAATGATCTTCGTGTTTCGGCCCAATCTGAGCAGGACAATGGTATTTACGATGCGCTCAATAAGGCCGTGAATAGGACCACTGGGGAGGTCATTGGTTTGTTGCATTCCGATGATCTATACCCAAATACACAAGTATTGACTCAAGTGGCAACAGCATTTGAAAAAGGTGTAGATGGTGTTTATGGCGATTTAAACTATGTGATGGAGCACGATATTAAAAATGTCTTGAGACTTTGGAAGAGTTGCACATTTGATCCTGCTCTGCTGCATAAAGGCTGGATGCCGCCGCACCCGACCTTGTTTTTGCGCAAAGAAATTTATCTTCAAGTGGGCCCTTTTGATACCCAGTTCAAGATTGCAGCCGATTACGATTTTATACTTCGTGTTTTCGCGAAGCCCGAGTATACCTATACCTACTTACCAAAAACCTTGATGCTGATGCGTCAGGGTGGTGCAAGTTCCAAACTCAGTAATTTATTGGCCAAAAGCAAAGAAGACCTGCGTGTCATGCGCAAGAATGGCCTGCCGTTTCCTTTTTTTGTATTGCTGCGCAAGGTGAGTAGTAAATTTGATCAGTTTTTTAAAAAATAATAGTTGATACCGATGAAAACACCCCAACAACTCCTACAAAACTTCACCGTCATTGCCTCGGACCTCACCCGCCCATGGGGAGCGTTCTACGTCATAGACGAAACACAAGCCCAGGCTTTTTCGGATGCTTTTTTTGATGGCTTAGATGTCAATACGCTCACCATTGGAGGTAAGCTCAGCCCTAAATTATTGGTGGTAGCCGCTGGGCAGCGCCTTTCTTGGCAGTACCACAACCGCCGTGCAGAGATCTGGAAAGTGGTGCAAGGCACCGTTGGCATTGTGCGCTCTGACAACGACCAAGAAGGGGAGTTGGTTCATTATACCGAAGGCCAAACGATTAAACTTGCACAAGGCGAGCGCCACCGCTTGGTAGGCCTAGACGCTGATGCGCTTATTGCAGAAATTTGGCAGCATACCGATGCTTCTAATCCATCAAATGAAGAGGATATTATCCGTGTTCAAGACGATTTTGGGAGGTAATTAATCCTTTAAAGTCAATCACTTAAAATAAATTATCAAATGCCCTTACATTCTATCAACCCCACTCGAACAGCCGCATGGCAAAAGCTACAGGTACATTTTGAGCAAATGAAGACCGTTCGCATGCAAGATTTATTTGCTGCTGACCCCGCTAGAGCGGAATATTTTCATTTGCAGCAAAATGAATTTTTGCTCGACTACTCGAAAAACAGAATCACAACAGAGACGATGGCTTTGTTGCAAGAACTCGCCGTAGAGGTTGAGTTGGGTGCGGCTATTGAGAATTACTTCAACGGTGACCTGATCAACGCGACAGAAAATCGCGCAGTTTTGCATACGGCATTGCGTTCGAATGAAACAGCGCCACTTTTGGTTGACGGCGTGGACGTGAGGCCAGCAATCAAAAAAGTCAATGCTAAAATTGAAAAGTTCTCCGGTGAAGTCATCAATGGTCAGCGCTTAGGATTTACAGGTAAAGCATTTACTGATGTAGTCAATGTTGGGATCGGTGGTTCTGATCTAGGCCCTGCAATGGTGGTTGAGGCGCTGCAATATTATCACAATCACCTGAACATACATTTTGTCTCGAACGTAGACGGCGATCACGTACAGGAAGTGCTCAAAAAATTGAATCCGGAGACTACACTTTTTGTAATTGTTTCCAAAACATTTACCACCCAAGAGACCCTTACAAATGCACAGACCATCCGCAGTTGGTTCTTGAAAGCTGGCACGGAAAAAGACATCGCGGCTCATTTTGTAGCCGTATCTACCAACTTGCAAAAGGTAGGTGAGTTTGGCATTGCGCCAGATAATATTTTTCCGATGTGGGATTGGGTTGGTGGCCGCTTTTCTTTGTGGAGTGCGGTAGGCTTGTCTATTAGTTTGGCAATTGGTTTTAAGCACTTTGAAGGCTTACTCAATGGCGCGCAGCAGATGGACACCCATTTTAGGCAAGCACCGTTTGAAAAAAACATGCCAGTACTCATGGCGCTGTTGAGTGTGTGGTACAACAATTTTTATGGCGCCCAAAGTGAGGCACTCATTCCATACACACAATACTTGCAAAAGTTAGCGCCTTACTTACAACAAGGCATCATGGAAAGCAACGGCAAAAGCGTGGGCAGAGACGGTAAGGTCGTGAACTACCAAACCGGAACCATTATTTGGGGCGAGCCGGGCACCAATTCTCAGCACGCCTTTTTTCAGCTGATCCATCAAGGCACCAAACTCATTCCGACCGATTTTATTGGTTTCAAGCAGTCTTTGCACGGCAATACAGACCATCACAACAAACTGATGTCTAATTTCTTTGCCCAAACTGAGGCTTTATTGGTGGGTAAATCAGATGAAATACCATTCAAAGTTTTTGAGGGCAACAAACCCACCAATACCCTGCTCATTGACAAACTTACGCCGCAAAGCCTAGGCGCATTGGTGGCACTTTACGAGCACAAATTGTTTGTGCAGGGCGTGATATGGAACATTTACAGCTTTGATCAATGGGGCGTGGAACTCGGAAAAGTTTTGGCCAACAGCATTCTCGAAGAAATCGAACACAAACAAGTGGCCAGCCACGACGCCTCAACAAGCTTTTTGTTGCAGCAATATTTGAAGTAAATCACATGATGAAAAACCAATTACATCTCCTTTTGCTTGCGCTTTTGGTCTCATTTGGGTATAGGGCCCAAAAGACCATCAAAGTAAGTCTAAGTGCAGAACTGACTTTTAACCGTTACGGCAACAACTATATGGTGCTCGACGATTCTTTAGGCTACTACGAATATTCCCTTCGTAAACAAGTCTGGGAAAGAAAGCCACTTCAACTGCAGCTTGAAATCCCTTTTCAAGATTTTAAAGAGCGTTTTGTCCCGATTTCTATAGACAAAGGCGTTTATTATTTTGTATCGAGTGGCTGTGGTATTATTTACGAACTGCGAAATGGTTTACTGCGCAGAATAGACCAAAGTTTTGATCATAAAAATCAATTTGAATCTGCGATGTACGAGTACCGACATAAAGTATATATGTTTGGTGGTTACGGCCTTTTTGAGGTGAAGAATACGCACACTTTTTATGAGCCGGTCAATAGGGAATGGTTTCAGGTCGCGCACCGCTCCGAAACAATGCCCGATAAGCGTTCCAATCCATATAGAGTAAAGCAGGGCAATAATCTTTACATCATGGGTGGGCTGCAGCGTCGTTTCAACCAAGTCAATCGCCTCAATGATATTTGGCAGTTCAATATGAAAACCAAAGAATGGCGCTTGCTTGGCGAGCTCTCTCCGGATTTTGTAGAAAGAACACGCATCAGAGGTTTTTTACAAAATAAAGATTACAGCATTTTTACTTACAACGATAAGCTCACCATCTTGCAACTCGAGGCCAATAAGTATTATACATACAAGTCTCCGTTTTATTGGAATATTAACCGTGTTATTGCTTCTTTTGACCGCAAATATTTATTGGTGGCGCGCCATAATTCGAATACACAAGATCAGCTTCAAATCAAGATCACAAAATTAAAAAGCATGCTCATTGGCGTGCCTAAGGAGAACTATCTTTACAAACCCGTATCCATATTCAAGCAAATTTCTTTTGATACCTATCTCTGGATTTCAATCCTGCTCAATATTGGTTTCTTTTTCTTGCTTTTTTATGTCAGAAGAATTACCAAAACAACTTGGTACAGACCTAAAAAACCAGTCCTGCTTCGCAATGATTTTTCAGAAATGGAATGGGTTGTACTGAAACTAATCCAAAATAGAGAAGAGCTCGAACTCTCGGCACTCAATGACTTTTTTGATGAGCCCGGCCTCTCGCACGAAACACTCAAAAAGCGCCGCGAGAGTTTTTTGAAGGCGCTACGTATCAAGTTAGCACTTCTTACCCGCCGCGATGTGGATACACTCCTGCCTGAAAGCAAACATGCACTCGACAAGCGCATGAAAATAATAAGCTGGAATAAAGATCTGTTAATCAGCGCTATCGATTCTGAAAACTAAGTTCTCTTTCGTCTTTTTTGTCGTCTTTTTATACCCAAAAGCAACTTTCAACACTTTAATTAGTCTTACAATCAAGCTCTCCAAGCATGAATTTATATAAACTCCTTGTTCTGATCTTATTTTTCTGGGGAAGTTTCATCATGACCTATTACCTAACGCCTGTCGTCATTCAAGTGGTAAAAATCAAAAGGCTATACGAAAAACTTTCCGACCGAAGTTCGCATACGGTGCATGTGCCTAGCTTTGGTGGCGTTGTGTTTTTTGTTGTGTTTGTCATGACACTTTCTTTTGCCGAACAGTTTTTTCTCACTTTTCGGGCGCAATATTTGATTCCTGCGGCTACAATCATGTTTGTGGTGGGTCTCAAAGACGACATGACCGGTATTTCGCCGCGCAATAAAATCCTCGCTCAAATTTTAGCCACCACCATTCTTTTTCTCAGCCCCGATTTTCAAATCACGGACTTAAACGGTTTTTTAGGCCTGCATCAACTGAGCCAATGGATTGTAATTCCCTTGGCTTATGCAGTGGTTATTTTCTTTATCAATGCGTACAATTTAATTGACGGTATCGACGGGCTTGCATCCTCCTTGGGTGCTTTCTTTTTCACTGCTTTCGCCATTTTATTTTATCAACTTCAAGATTGGGGATTCCTAATTGTAAGTACCTCAATGGTTGGGATGTTTATCGCCTTTTTGCGCTATAATCTTTCTACAGACAAAAAAATATTTATGGGTGACACCGGTAGCTTGTTTATCGGTTTTATTCTTTCGGCTTTTGTGATCGTCTTGATGAGTTCAAATTATGCTGTGCGCATCAAGCATTTGGCGCCGTCCAACTTTGGTATTTTGCTCATTGCCATTCTTTTTATTCCTGTTTTTGACTCTATTCGGATCTTTATTGCCCGCATTTCTGAAGGAAGATCACCGTTTTCACCCGACCGCAACCATATCCATCACCTCATTATGGACAACTATCAACTTACCCACCGCCAAACAACTGCTCGTATTTTACTGCTTGCTTTGTGCATGCCACTTGTTTTGTGGGGGCTCTCTTATTGGTTGTCGCATTTTTGGTTGGTCATGGCAATGCTCGTCAAAAGCATTGGTCTTGCCTTTTGGCTACGGAGCCTGCGGCGCAAAATTAACGCAAGGTCTTTGTTGTCATGATGGGCAATTAAGCGTAACTTTATCCCGATTTTTACTATGAATTCATACCATACCAAAGCACGATTATTTTTACCGCTTCTTTTGCTAGTTCTGTTGGGTGCATGCAAAACCCGTGAAAAGCTAGTTTACTTCCAAACGGGCAACAGTGCTCAGGTTCAACCTAACTACCAATTGCTGCTGCGTCCTGACGACCAATTGAATATTATGGTTGGAGGTTCAGACATGGAAAGTTTGGCGCCGTTTCAGTTCTATTATACAACCAACAATCAAAATGGTGGTTCGGGCATGATGCAGAACCCACAAATGCTGAATGGTACAGGACTCTCTTATGTAATCGATATCAACGGCAATATCAATTTCCCCGTATTAGGATTCGTCAAACTTGCAGGGCTAACGCGCTTGCAAGCGGTAGAATTTCTTCAAAAACAACTTGAGGCTTACGTAGATGACGTCGTGGTCAATGTTCAACTCATGAATTTCAAATTTACGGTTCTAGGACAGGTTAAAGCACCAGGTGTTCAGATGGTTCCTGTCGGTACCGAACGCATGACAATCATCGAGGCAATCGGTAAAGCCGGAGACCTGCAAATTACGGGTTTGCGAAACAATGTTTTGCTTGTTCGCGAGGAAAATGGCCAGCGTCAAGAATACCGCCTGGACCTCACAAAGCATGATTTCTATCAATCTCCTGCTTATTATATTCGCCAAAACGATATAATTTATGTAGAGCCAAACTTTACAGCTAATTTTCAAGGAACAAACTTTCAGACCTTTACCTCTCTGGGTACCACAGCTATTTCCATCTTTCTTTCTCTCTATACCATCATTTCACTTACGAAATAATGACCGAAGACATTCAAAAAAACCTCCTCCATCAGGATCCACCCGAGCAAAAAATTAACGTTCGAGAATTAATAGACCGATACCTGCATTATTGGCTATGGTTTGTAATTGGTGTAGGGATCTCTGTTTTTATCGCATACACTATGTTGCGGTACTCAACCAACATTTATCAAAGTAGTTCAACGATCCTCATTCAGAATGCAAAGGAAAACGATGTTTTGAGTGGCTTGAACGCGAACACAGGCATAAGTCTATTTCCCGAGCGCTTAGCCATCGGAAATGAAATTGCACTCTTTAAAACACCAACAATATTACGTGGTGTGGCTGCTGTGCTGGAGCTCAACAAAACGTATAAAATGGTTGGGCAAAATGCCGGCATTAAAAAATCGGAAATGTGGGGTAATAACCCAATTGAAATAAATGCGGTTGGCTCTGATTCTGCACTCTTTGATTTAACGGCAACATTTCAACTCTCCGTGCTGAGTTCCAATCGCTACGAGCTCACCATGAATGAAAATGAATATCTTGGCAAGCACAACTTCAATACGCCTATCGCAACCAGCATCGGAACCATAAGCTTTGATAAAACGAGCAGTTTTGGTAGTGGAGCAATTGGCAATACCTTTCTAATCAGTCTAAGTCCTTTAGATGAGGTCGCTGTAGCACTGAATGGCGCTATCACAATTGACAGAGCTGACAAAACCTCCGACCTTATTTCCATTAGTATTGATGGTCCGGTCATCGAGAAAAATAATGCCATTATTCGTGCGCTCATCGATGAGCATCGCCAAGAGAAAATCGCAGACCAAAACGAGGTGGCCCGAAATACGACCAGTTTTATCAATGACCGAATGGCATATTTAGCCAAAGAATTAGGTGAGGTGGAGAAGGACGCCGAGTCATTTAAGCAACAACACGAGCTTGTCGATGTACTTACTGATGGCAGTAGTTTTGTTTCTAAAAGAGATGCTGCTGAAGCTAAAATCATCGAGACCTCCGTACAGCTCAAACTTTCAGAATATCTCCAAGATTATTTAGCGAAACACAATTCCAATACGACACTATTGCCATCAAATCTTGGTTTTGAAGACGCTACAATTGTTGCGATTACCACCCAATACAACAAACTCATCCTAGATCGCGAGCGTTTACTCAAGAACTCAAAGCCCAATAACCCGCAAGTATTGCGTATGGAAGAACAACTTCAGGGCCTGCGCACAACAATTGAAGATGGCCTTAAAGCCAATAAGTCTCGCCTAAAAATTATCTTGGGTTCCTTGAATGATCAACAGCGGATCTATGAAGGAAAAGTTGCTTCCGTACCTGCATTTGAACGACAGTTCCGCGACATCGAACGTCAACAGAAAATAAAAGAGACACTTTATATTTTCCTGCTCCAGAAACGCGAAGAAAATGAAATTTCTACCGCGGCATCCATCGGTAATACCAAGATAATAGTGGAGCCATCGTCCAATGGCATACCTGTTTCTCCTAACCGTGGCAAGTATTATATTTTTGCAGTCATTTTAGGTCTACTCATTCCGTTTGGTATTGTTTATCTTAAATACTTGTTGGATAGCAAAGTACATGGTGTACATGACCTGATTCCCTTCAAATTACCCGCAATCGGAGAAATTCCAAAAGGTGAAGATGGCCAACGTGCGGTTGTTTCTACGAAAAATGCGAGAACGCATATTGCAGAGGCCTTTCGCATGGTACGTTCCAACATGAACTTTTTGTTGGAAAATGTCGAAGAAGCCCAATCTAAGGTGATCATGTTTACTTCATCAATTGCAGGTGAGGGTAAAACATTCATTTCGATCAACATGGGGCATACAATTTCTCATTCCGATAAAAAGGTAGTGGTTATTGGACTTGATTTGCGCGCGCCAAAAATTGGCCGTTATTTGGATATTGCCCAGACAAATGGGGTTTCTAATTACATCGTAAATGAGGCACTAACTTTTGATGACATCTTGGTAAAGGATCCTACAAATGCAAATATGCACTATATTTTGTCTGGAGATATTCCACCTAACCCTTCTGAGTTGCTATTGCGACCGCGCTTAGTCGAGCTGATAACAATTGCCAAATCACGTTTTGATTTTGTGATTATCGATACGGCTCCTGTTGCCTTAGTTGCAGATTCTTTACACATCTCGAAATTGGCTGATTTAACTATTTATGTTGCCCGTGCCGAGCACCTCGATCGCCGCATGCTCAGCATACCTGCAGGATTGTACCACGATCAAAAAATCCGCAATATGGCCGTTTTGGTGAATGCAACTGACCTCATGGGTAAGGGTTACGGCTACGGTTACGGCTATGGGTCGGGTTATGGCTATGGTTACGGCTATGGCTACGGTTATGGTCAGCAATATGGCTACGGTTATGGCTATGGTTCCGAATACTTTGATCAGCCAAAGACCAAAAAATCGAGATTGCAAAGATTTTTTGAAAGTGCGTTTCCATTCGTGCGCACTTTGCGCAAGCGCTTCGGTAAAAAGAAATAAGTACAACTTTGCGCTTCAATTGCTTTTCAAGCCCCACTTCGGTGGGGTTTTTTGTTTTCTTGAGAAAATGTAAATTTACAATATGAAATCGCTGCTCACTTTTCTCCTGTTTATCTCAGGAACTTTTCAATTGTATGCCCAAGTATCAGGTTCGGAGTCTGTTGCCCTGCCTGTTGTGGGCGTTCATTATGGCGGCGCGTTTTCGGGCGGTGATTTAGCAAGCCGATATTGGTATTTCAACCGCGTGGGCCTTACGGCTGGTTATAAATTCAAAAACAATTGGAGCTTAGGTCTGGAGTCAGATTTTTGGTTTTCGGATAGTGTGCGCATGACGGGCCTATTTGATCATTTAGTAGATAACGCCGGTAACATCACCAACGACCTCGGTCTACCTGCCTCAGTGCTGGTGTATCCGCGCGGCGTGCATGTCAATGCTTACGTGGGCAAATTGTTCCCAATTAATAAAACCAATCGCAATAGCGGCATCTTGTTGCAATTGGGTGGCGGCTACATGCTGCACCACCTGCGCATAGAATCCAATGACAACGTGGTGCCGCAACTCGAGCTCAACTACAAAAAAGGCTATGACCGCCTCACCACGGGTTTCAACACCCAACAATTTATTGGCTATTCCTTTTTAAACAACCGCGGCTCCACGAGTTTCTACGCGGGCCTTTATTTTCAACAGGGTTTCACCTACAACCGCCGCACCATCAACTTTGATCAGCCTAATGTTCCTGTTTCTACCGCCCGCCGCCTAGACCTACAAACAGGCTTTCGCCTGGGTTGGTACATTCCATTTTACTCTGCGGAGCCCAGAGAGTATTATTATGATTGATTTTCGGCAAAGTTCAAATTTCCATCCAATTCGATTAATTTCGTAGCGTATTGATGGGCCTGCTGTATACATTTTTTATTTTTATTTACCAATTGCTCTTGAAGTTGGTGGCGCTTTGGCACCCCAAAGCAAAGGCCTTGGTATTGGGGCGAAAAGCAACTTGGATCATCTTACAAGAATTGCCAAAATCTGGTAAAAAGCGCTACTGGTTTCACTGCGCCTCCTTAGGAGAATATGATATGGCGCTGCCGCTCATTCAAGCATGCCTGCGTGCCCAACCTGAGTTAGAAATTGTCTTGAGCTTTTACTCGCCTTCGGGCATGCAGCATTACCACAAGCGCGGCTTTGAACCCCATGCTGTTTTTTATCTACCAGCCGACACCCCTTTGCACATGCAGCGCCTGCTGAAAGCCGTGCAGGCCGATCGTTTGTATTTGCTCAAATATGAATTTTGGCCCAATTTGTTGCAAAAAGCGCAGCAAGTAGGCTTAGAAGTTTTTGCAATATCGACCATTTTGCGCCCTTCGCAACTCTATTTCAAATGGTATGGCGGGTTTTTTCGTAGGGCTTTGCAGCGCGTGTCATACTTTGCGGTTCAAAATGAGGGTACACAACAGCTATTGTCATCTATCGGTATTTCTGCTCAGCAAATCGAAATGCTAGGTGACCTACGCTTCAATCGGGTGTTGGAGGCCAAAGCAACTGCAAAGCCCAATGCGCTTATACAACAATTTGTTGGCGACGCACCCTTACTGATCTTAGGTAGCAGTTGGCCACAGGAAGAAAAAATCTTATTTGATTTGCTCAAGGGAAATGAGGAGCATTTAACCAAGCTCAATTTGAAAGTGCTTATTGCCCCACATGATCTTTCTCAGAACCATCTTACTCAATTGGGGCTCGCCTTCCCTCAATCCGTTTTTTATTCTAAAATTGAGAAGGGCTCTTTTTCTGAAACATCAATAATTATTTTAGACACCATAGGCCACCTCAGTGCAGCATATCAATATGGTTCTGTAGCTTTTGTGGGTGGGGGCTTTAGTGGTAGTTTGCACAATATTTTGGAGCCATTGGTCTATGGGCTTCCTGTTTTAATTGGCCCCAAACATGAAAAGTTTCCGGAGGCGCAACAATTTATTGATTTGGGTTTTGCACATGTTGTTGAGACTGCAAATGGCCTTGATCAATTACTGATTTCTTTGATTGAAAATCGGGAAAACACGAAAGCAGCAATAGAAAAGCAAGTTTTCAATTTGCAGGGAAAAATAGGGGCTAAGCTGCTTGCTTAATATGCCCGCTCGTTGCGCTTCTCCATCCAATTGATGAATGCACGGTTCACGACTTTATTGCCGCCAGGGGTAGGGTAGTTGCCGGTAAAGTACCAATCGCCGGTGTGGCTAGGGCAAGCGATATGTAAGTTTTCTACTGATTGATAGATGATTTCTACTTCGGCTTGCATGCCTACAGGCGTGAGCATTTTGGCAATTTGTGCAGAGATTTCTTTGTCTGAGAAAGGTGCGTAAATGCGCTGTACCACATTTTTGACTTGTTCTTTGGGTAGCTGCACTTGTTCGAGGGCCGCTTTGTAGACTTCGTCTATGAGTTGAGACTGACCGCGTTCGCGCAATAAGGCGATAGCGGCCTCAAAAGCGATGAAGTCGCCCATTTTGGCCATATCGATGCCGTAGCAATCTGGGTAACGGATTTGCGGTGCAGAAGACACCACCACCACTTTTTTAGGACCTAGACGGTCGAGAATACGCAAGATGCTTTGGCGCAAGGTAGTGCCGCGTACAATGCTGTCATCGATTACGATGAGGTTGTCGGTGCCGCGGCGTACCGAGCCGTAGGTAATGTCGTAAACATGCGCAACGAGGTCGTCACGGGAGTCGTCTTGGGTAATAAAAGTGCGCAGCTTGGCGTCTTTGATGGCAATTTTTTCGATGCGCGCGCGTCGGTTGATGATTTCGCTAAGTGCATCGGGGTTTGCGCTTGAGCCCAGCGCTTGAATTTGCGCGAGTTTGTTTGCGTTGAGGGCTTCTTCCAAACCTTTGATCAGGCCATAAAAAGAAACCTCAGCGGTGTTCGGGATGAATGAAAAGACACTGTTGTCGTAGTCGTGGTCAATGCTGTCTAGGACATCTTTGACAATCAGGCGACCAAGCGCTTTGCGTTCTTTGTAGATATCGGCATCTGAACCTCTTGAAAAATAAATGCGCTCAAAAGAACACTGCTTGAGTTCGCGTGGCGCATTGATTTGGATTTCTTTGACCTGTCCTTTTTTCTCGATGATGAGCGCATGGCCAGGTTTGAGTTCTTGGATATCTTCTACTTTGAGGTTGAAAGCGGTTTGGATCACCGGGCGCTCAGAAGCCACTACGCAAATTTCGTCGTCTTCGTACCAAAATGCAGGACGTATGCCGCTTGGGTCTCTGAGTACAAAAGCGCTGCCGTGGCCTAGAAGGCCCGCCATAGCGTAACCGCCGTCCCAGCGTTCGGATGCTTTTTTGAGGATTTTATCAATTTTGAGCTCGTCTTGGATGCGGGCGTAAATGTCGGTTTTACCGTACCCTAATGCCTTGTAATGTGCATAGAGTTCGTCGTTTTCGACATCGAGGAAATGACCGATTTTTTCCATGACCGTTACGGTGTCTGACTTCTCCTTTGGGTGCTGACCAAGTTCGACTAGTACTTCAAAGAGTTCGTCTACGTTGGTGAGGTTGAAGTTGCCGGCTACCACTAAATTGCGGGTCATCCAGTTGGACTGTCGCAAAAACGGGTGGCAGCTTTCAATGGAATTACGTCCGTAAGTACCGTAACGCAAGTGCCCTAAAAAGACTTCGCCAGTAAAGCCCGCGTTTTGCTTCAAGAAAGCAACATCTTTGAGTTTTTCTGGGTTTTCATCGTAAATCGCCTTGAATTTGGCATTGATTTGATCGAAAATGTCTTGAGTTGGGTTTTTTTGAACCGAGCGGCTGCGCGAAATATAGCGCTCACCTGGCTGCATATCGAGTTTGATGTTGGCAATACCCGCGCCATCTTGACCGCGGTTGTGTTGCTTCTCCATCAAAAGATGCATTTTGTTCAGGCCCCAAAGGGCAGATCCGTATTTCTCGAGGTAGTATTCAAGTGGTTGTTTGAGCCTTAAGAGGGCAATGCCACACTCGTGTTTAATCGGATCACTCATGGTCTAGGAAATTGAGTGGCAAAGGTACAGAATTAATGTTATTCTTGCTGTATAATTTCTAAACAAGAAGTATTTTGCTCCATTAAGAAAGTCTTTATGTGTCCTTCAAAACTATTTAGAAGTTCCGATATAAATTGTGTTGTTTGGTTTTGACTTCTAACCAATATTATTTTAGGAGAATGTCCCCAAACTATTGAGAAGTCATAGAAATCAATATCAAAGGTAACAATGGCTAGATTTTTTTGCTTTGCAATATCCCAAATTTCTTTGTCAGATTTAATTTCCTTTGAAATATCGGATATGTGAAATGAATCAGGAAATTGATTAGAAATGGTTTTCTTAATTCGAAAAGAAATATTTTGATCAAAAAGGAGCAAAATTACGAAGCAAAACTAATTTGTTGTTCTCGTGTAGAAGCGTAAAGCAAACATGCTGAAACATGATTGGCTGTTAATTCTGGATAATCTTGAATGATATCAGCGGTACTTAGACCGTTTGCCAACCAATTAAGTACATCGGCAACAGAAATTCGTGTTCCTTTTAAAATGGGCTTTCCGAAGCGTTTTTGCGCATCTATTTCGATGTATTCTGAAATTTTCATAGCTCTAAGTTCGTAATTATCTACTAATAATCAAACTAGTTGAAAATAAAACAATACTTGTAACTTTGTGAAGTGAAAAGGTTAATAGCTTCATTTTTAATTATTTTACAACTTGCTCTCCAAGTAGGCATTCCAATTCACAAGCATTTTTGTGAAACGGACGGTGAGTTTGCGTCGTTGGTAGTGAAGATAGACCATGAGTGTGCCCAACCACACGAGGAGCTGCCGCCGTGTTGCCAAAAAGAGCAGGAGGCTGGCTGTGCGGCCAATTTGCAAGAAAAGGATTGCTGTTCGGATGAGCTGCAGGTCGTGAAAGCCAATTTTGATCAAGCTTATTCCACTTTCGATTGGCATTGTGTGCATACTGCAGTTTGTTTGGTGCCAGCGGGTTCAAATTTTATTTTTTACAAAGCGCTTCATACAAATCAAACTTTTGATAGTAGCTTGCATTACCGGCCGCCTCCACTTGCTAAGCGGGGTAAACAAATTCAAGTGAAAAATCAAGTGTGGCAAATATGAGATCGCAATTAGCTTAAATGTTAATTGTTGAACTTATTTATTGATCATGAAATTCTTTTTTTTATTGGGAGTTACCTTGCTAACTCAGGCCTTACAAGCCCAAATTCGCGGGGTGGTACAAGGTGCAGATTCTGTACAGACCAAACCGCTTAAAAATGTAAAAATTACTTTGCTGGGTGCAGGAACCACTGTCTTTTCAAACGAAGACGGCACTTTTGAAATTTTATTGGGCAAGCAGCAGCCCGACACCTTACTGTTTGTGGCAAAGGGCTACCGCTCAGACCGCTTGGTAGTGACGCGCTCAGACCGTTTTTTGGCCTTGAACGTGGTGCTGGTATCTGGGCAATTGGTACAGGATATCGTGGTGAGCAGTCAGAAGAATCCGCATGGGATTTCTAAAATGAAAACGCTGCATGTCGAGGAACTCACCAGTGCAGAATTCAGAAAAGCGGCTTGCTGCAACCTATCGGAGTCTTTTGAAACCAATGCAACCGTAGATGTCAGTATGTCAGATGCCATTTCTGGGGCGAAGAAAATCCAGTTGTTGGGCCTAGATGCGGTGTACACACAGTTGCAATTTGAGAACATTCCATTTCTGCGCGGCCTTGAGAGTGCTTACGGCATGAGTGTAATTCCGGGTACTTGGCTGGAGTCTATTCAGATCACGAAAGGAACGGGCTCGGTGGTCAATGGCTATGAATCAATGGCAGGCTTGGTCAATTTGGAGTTCAAGAAACCCAAAGAAATGCCGCGCTTAGGGCTGAATGTATACCAGAATCGGTTCGGCCGCACGGAGCTCAATTTACAGAGTGGCCAGCAGCTCTCCGAGCGCTGGCACATGGGCCTTTTTGCCTCGGGCGCTGCTGTCTATGGTACTTTTGACCAAAACCAAGACGGTTTCAGAGACCAAGCGCTCTCCAACACCTATAATTTACTGCAGCGCTTCAGCTATCAAGGCCCGCGTATGGAGGCCCAATTGGGTGTGCAGGCTTACACCGATCAAAAAATCGGGGGGCAAACAACTTATACCAAAGCCAGCCCGGTGGGCTATGGCATGCAATTGGCAAGCGAACACCTTTCTGTTTTTGCCAAGACCGGATTTTTTGGTAAAAAGCCTGCCCAGAGTTTGGGCGTCATTGCGCAATTCAAGCTCCAAAATATGAGCGGCTTGTATGGATTGCGCAACTTCAGTGGCCATGAAAAACGCGGATACCTGAATGTAATCTACGACGACATCATTGGTTCGGCCGATCATAAAATCAAGGCGGGCGCGAGCTTGCTCGCATTACAAATTGAACAATTTGCCGCTCAGCCCAATGGCGAAATGCTCATCGGAAATCTCAGAACAGAGTGGGTTCCGGGCGTATTTGCCGAGTATGCCTACTCGGGCAACCGCCTTTCGGCGGTTATAGGTGCGCGCTTTGATCAACACAACCTAGCCGGCGCACAGTTTTCACCGCGCGCGCACCTCAAATACGCCCTCAGCCCCCAACTCGACCTCCGACTCACCGGCGGCCGCGCTTGGCGCTTGCCCAATTTTGTAATGGACAACCTCTCGCTTTTGGCCAGCTCCAAGACTTGGATGGTCAATCAAGCGCTGCTGCCCGAAATTTCCTGGAATGTTGGCGCCTCTTTGGTACAGGGTTTTAGTTTCAAAAAACGCAAGGGCAGCCTCAGTTTGGACGCCTACCACACGCGTTTTTCGCAACAACTAGTGGCTGACCGCGACACGCTTTCAGGCATGGTGGTCTTTAAAAACCTAAGCGCCAATTCCGTAGCAACCGTGCTGCAGGCAGAGTTTGCCTATGCCTTATTGCGCGGCCTAGACCTGCGTTTGGCCTACAAATTCCAAGACGTCAGGGCGCTGTACAACGGCAAACTCCAAACGCAAGTACTTTTGCCTCGCCAGCGTCTTTTTGCCAATATAGCCTATCAAACCCGCAACAAGCGTTGGGCTTACGACCTCACCTATTCGCGCTACAGCGCAGTGCGTTTGCCGCAAGGCGGGCAGGGTCAAGCATGGGGCTTGCTCAATGCGCAAGTGACGCGCAACTGGAAGCAATTGGAATTGTATGTTGGGGGTGAAAACCTGCTCAACGTGATGCAGCAGCATCCGATCGTATCTGCTCAAAATCCTTTCGGACCAGACTTTGACGCCACCGAAATTTGGTCGCCAATTATGGGTTGGAATGTGTATCTTGGCTTGAGGTACACGATCAAATAATGGGTTTGATTTTTTCAATTTTCCGTAGAAAATCAATCAAAATCAATCAAAATCAATCAAAATCAATCAAAATCAATCAAAATCAATCAAAATCAATCTCTTTAAAAACGATAGCATATGAAAACAATCCTCCTTTCATTTTTACTCCTTTTCGGAACGCCTCTTGTGGCACAAAAAACGATGGTCACTCAGATACTAACCTCTGCACAATGTGGCGACTGTAAAGAGCGCATTGAAACGGCCCTTAACCAGTCTAAAGGAGTGGTGTATGCTGAGCTAAACCTCGAAACAAAAGCAGTGGAGGTTAAATTCAAAACGGCCAAAACGGATAAAGAACAACTCCAATTGGTTTTAGTGAATATTGGGTATCAGGCCGATGACAAAAAAGCAAACCCTGAAGCCTTGAAAGCCTTGCCCTTGTGCTGTCAGCCGGGCGGTCACTGACCTTGGCTGTTATTCGCCTAGACTTCGGTGTCCAAAAGAATAGCCCAGGCCAAATCCGGCATTGGGGTAAAAACCAAATCCGGCAGTGAAGCGCGTTTGAACGTGTAAATTGGCATGCAAGCCAAATGAAGCGTAATACGTGAGTTTTACACCTGCGGTAGCGTCGTATTTGATGGAGCCGTCATCATTTGGGTTGTTGCTGAAGATATAAGCAAGCCCCAAAGGATTGGCATAGCCCGAAAGATCATAGCGGTAGGCAATGGGGTAGTGATACGCCACGCCTTCGGGTATGAGCGCGGTGAGGGCGCCAACAGCAAGTGCACCAAAGAAATCACTGAAGGTAAATGAATTTTGAGCCAAAAAACGCGTCACCGGCCCCACCGCAAACAAACTCATGGGTGCGTGTGCATAGCCGCTGTAAGGCGTAAAAGAACCTAGGCTGTAATTGTAGAGTAGACTCCAATGTGCATTGAGGTGCAACTCACCCTGCAGGTTCCATTCCGGTCCAAACTTCTTTTGATACAAGTTGGTTCCTAATTGCAGGTTGAGGTCAAATTTGGAGTAATCTGATTGTGCGTTTACCTGTCCAATAAATAGAAATGGTAAGCTGAGGAGTAGTTGTTTCATTAGCTTTCGATTTTATAAGACAATCCGATGCCAATTACCGATTTAAATTGGGTTCTAGGGCCAATATTGCCATTGATATCGGTGATTTTGATGTCGTTGTCGTAGATGAGGTTCCATTGCGCCGAAGCCGAAATCAATGAATTGACGCGAAAGAGGAGCAACAGCTCGCCGTTGACATCGATGTTTTCCGGATTATTGAGGTAATTACTAAACAACTCTAACTTGGACTTCATCTCGATATTTTTGGCCAATGGGCGGTTGTATTTCATTTTGAGGTAAGCACCGTATTCTTGGCGGTAGCGCATGCCAGGGTCTACACCAAAAGAACCTTTAGCACTGAGGGAGTCGTCCAGCACAAAGGTAGATTTGATGGCAATAGAGGAGAAGAAAATATTGAAGTTGTCCGATTTTCGGAAGTCGGCACCTAACGCGAGGTTCATGTAGCCGGGCGCCATAAAGCGCGAAACGGGAACGGAATCGTTGGGGTAGGCGAAACCGTTGATGCTTTGGGTTCTGAAACTTGTTGCAAAGGTGAGAAAGAAGCCTTTGGAAAGTTGCATCCCGAAAGTACTGGAAAGCTCTAGTCTGTCGTCTGTTTTTTGAGCGCCAATGCCTTTTTTGTCAAAATATTTGATGCCGCCAAGTGCAAAAGAGGCGTCGTTGGTCCATTTGACGGTTTCTCGGGTATAATAGGCCGATGCACTGGCCGAGCCAATAATGGAAATGTTATTGCGCCCACCCGCATTCCAGTTTACAAAGGATGTTTGGGTGCCACTCAAGGAATACAAGGACTTGAATTTCCAGTAAGCGGTAGAATCTTGGGCAAATGTGTGATTTAAGGTCAAGAACCCAAACAATAGTAAGAAAAATGTGTTTTTTTGTAAGTCAAACATTTCGTTGCAAAAATAATGCGTTTTCTAACTTTACTTTTCGTGTACCTCCCAATTATTTCAACAGGGCTTTATGCACAAACCACAACTGATTACAGTTTAGCTCAAAATTGGGCAGCTCGCCCTGGTGCTTATCCGACAGGTTTGGCAAAGCACCTTCAGGATACAAGTTTACACGCAAAAGCTGATGTTTTTTATGTGTATCCGACGCTCAATACCAAAAAAAGTGACAAGCGTTGGAATGTTCCCCTGACAGATCTAGAGCAACAAAAGAAGGTGCTTGAAACCGCTTTGCCTTTTCAGGGTAGTGCATTTGCCGAAGCGGGCCGTTTTTTTGCGCCCTATTACCGCTCCGCTCACTTGCGTTCTTATTACGTCGATGGCCCCGAAGGGAAAGCCGCTTTAGCATTGGCTTATGCCGATGTGCGGGCTGCGTTTTTGTATTATTTCGAACACCACAATAATGGCAGGCCGATTATTTTAGCCGGACACAGCCAAGGAAGTACGCATTGCGGCCTGCTGCTTCAAGAGTTTTTTGACGGAAAACCACTCCAAAATCAACTGATTGCCGCTTACCTGCCAGGCATCGGTATTTCGGCTACAGACCTTCAAAATATTCCTTTGCTCACCAGCCCTCAAACAACAGGCGGCTACGTCACTTGGAATACGTTTAAAAAGCACATCGACAAAAAGGCCTACAATATGTGGTATAAAGGAAAAGCAGTCGTGAATCCTGTCTCCTGGACCCTTGAGTCAACGGCCGCCAAGGCTGCGCACAAAGGCTTTCTTTATTTTGACGAGCAAGTTTATCCCCAACTTTTTGACACCCATCTCATCGACGGAGCCATTTGGATAGATCGCCCGCGCGGGAAGTTCTTTTTCTTGAGTCTCACCATGCGCAATTACCACATTGGCGACATCAATTTATTTTGGCAAGATGTACACGATAATGCCATCTTAAGAGCTCGAACTTTTGATGAAAAATAAGTACTTTTGTAGACCCAAATTCGACACAACACATGACACCATTTGAAAGACGCCACATTGGCCCCGGAGCTTCCGAACAACAAGACATGTTAGCAGCCGTTGGCGTAGATGCGCTCTCGACGCTCATCGACCGCACCATTCCTGCGCAAATTCGCCTCAACCGCGAGCTCCGCATCGATGCTGCGCTCTCTGAGCAAGCTTACCTTGACCACATCAATGCGCTTGGCGCCAAAAATAAAGTCAATAAATCTTTTATTGGTTTAGGTTACCACGAAACCATCGTTCCGTCGGTAATTTTGAGAAATGTGCTCGAAAATCCAGGATGGTATACCGCCTACACGCCGTATCAAGCAGAAATTGCACAAGGTCGTTTAGAGGCGCTACTCAATTTCCAAACCATGGTCATTGAGCTCACCGGCATGACCATCGCCAACGCTTCTTTACTAGATGAAGCGACCGCTGCAGCCGAAGCCATGATCATGTTCTACAACTCGCGCAGCCGCTCAGATATCCAAGCTGGCCGCAACAAATTTTTTGTAGACCAAAATGCCTTGCCACAAAGCATCGACGTCATGAAAGGTCGTGCGCTCAACTTAGGTATAGAATTTATTGTAGGCGACGCCCAAACTTTTAGCCCAGACGCTACTTATTTTGGAATTTTTGTTCAGTATCCGAATGCAAAAGGCCACATCCAAGATTGGTCTACGGCTATCCCAAGTTGGAAGGCAGCTGGTATTCAAGTTGCTGTAGGCGCCGATTTGCTATCGCTTGTATTGCTCAAATCACCGGGCAGTATGGGGGCCGATGTCGTGATGGGTTCTGCCCAACGCTTTGGCGTTCCTATGGGTTACGGTGGCCCGCACGCCGCATTTTTTGCCACAAAAGAAGACTACAAACGCAATTTGCCAGGCCGCATTATTGGTGTTTCCAAAGATGCCGACGACAACCAAGCGCTGCGCATGGCTTTGCAAACCCGCGAACAACACATCAAACGCGACAAAGCCACCTCAAATATCTGTACAGCGCAAGCGCTTTTAGCTGTAATGGCTTCCATGTATGCAGTTTACCACGGCCCAGATGGCGTTCGTGCCATTGCAGGTCATGTCCATCACTTAGCCTCTCGCGCTGCAGCAAGTTTGCAAGCAGCAGGTATTCAGATAGGTGCTCAGCAATTCTTTGACACCATTCACGTTCAAGGTGTCGATTGCAACGCCATTCGCAGCAAAGCAGAAGCTGCTGGCCTGAACTTTCACTACATTTCTGATTCAGAACTCAGCATTTCTTTTGGTGAACCCCACACCGACGCCGAACTCAATGCAGTTTTAGCTGTTTTTGGTGCCCCACTTCAGACAGCAACAAGTGCCATCCCAACCGAATTGGTGCGCACAGAGTCGGTACTTTCACATGCGGTATTCAACTCCTACCACTCAGAGTCTCGCATGATGCGCTACCTCAAACGCTTGGAGAACAAAGACCTTTCTTTGGTACACTCCATGATTGCACTTGGGTCTTGCACTATGAAACTCAATGCGGCTTCTGAAATGATGGCCGTTACCAATCCGCAATTTGCCAACATGCACCCATTTGCGCCACTAGATCAGGCAGTGGGTTACCACGAAATGTTCGCACAATTAGCTCAAGATCTCTGCGAAGCTACTGGTTTTGCGGCGGTTTCTTTGCAGCCCAACTCCGGTGCCCAAGGCGAGTACGCGGGCCTAATGGTTATCAAAGCTTACCACGAGTCTCGCGGCGATTTCCAACGCAAAAAAATGATCATTCCGTCATCTGCACACGGTACCAATCCTGCATCTGCCGTCATGGCAGGTTTTGAAGTGGTTGTAACAGGCTGTGACGCCAATGGCAATATCGATATCGAAGAATTGCGCAACGTTGCCATCGAGCTCAAAGATGTCTTGGCAGGCATCATGGTGACCTACCCATCTACTCACGGAGTTTATGAAGAGGGCATCATCGAAATCACAAGCATCATCCATGACAACGGCGGCCAAGTGTATATGGACGGCGCCAACATGAATGCACAAGTTGGTCTTACCAACCCAGGTAACATCGGAGCCGACGTCTGTCACCTCAACCTGCACAAAACATTCGCTATTCCACACGGTGGTGGTGGCCCTGGCATGGGCCCAATTGGTGTAGCGGCACACTTAGCGCCGTTTTTACCAAGTAACCCGCTCATCAAAACCGGAGGCGCGTCTCCAATCCATGCTATTTCAGCAGCGCCTTATGGTTCTGCGCTCATTTTGACCATTTCCTACGCCTACATCAAAATGTTAGGTGCTGAGGGCTTGCGTCGATCTACTGAAATGGCCATTCTCAATGCAAACTATATCGCTGCGCGCCTCAAAGGCCATTACGATATCCTTTACACTGGCGCAAATGGCACAGTGGCCCACGAAATGATCCTCGATTGCCGCGATTTCAAGCGCACCGCTGATGTAGAGGTAGCAGATATGGCCAAGCGCCTGATCGATTTTGGCTTTCACGCACCAACAGTATCTTTCCCAGTTGCTGGCACCCTCATGATTGAGCCGACAGAATCAGAAGACAAAGAAGAACTCGACCGCTTCTGTGATGCCATGATCAAAATCCGCGAAGAAATCCGCGAAATTGAAAACGGTCATGCCGACAAAGCCAACAACTTACTGAAAAACGCGCCACATACTGCAGACTGCATCATCAACAAGAACTGGACCTACCCATATGCGCCACAAGAAGCTGCTTATCCGCTTCCTTACTTGCTCGAGGCTAAATATTGGGCGCCTGTTCGCCGCGTAGACAACGCCTTCGGCGACCGCAACCTCATTTGCAGCTGCCCTAGCGTGGAAAGTTACGCTCATATTCAATAAGTCAATGAAACTAGACATACTTGCATTTGGTGCCCATCCAGACGACGTCGAACTCTCTGCGGCGGGCACGCTTTTGCATTACGCTGCGCAAGGCAAAACCATCGGAATTGTCGACCTCACCGAAGGTGAACTCGGAACGCGCGGCACCGTAGAAAGCAGGTATGAAGAAGCGGCGTCCGCGGCAAAGATTTTAGGTGTCAAGCACCGCACTAACTTGCGCTTGCCCGATGGTTTTTTTGAAAACAATCATGCTGCAAAGCTCCTTATCATTGAGCAAATTCGCTTGCACCAACCACAAATTATCTTGGCCAATGCGCTCTCTGACCGCCATCCGGACCACGCCAGAGCTGGCCACATGGTGGCCGAGGCTTGCTTTTTAGCTGGTCTGCGCAAGATCCACACCTCCCATCAAGGTGTTGCCCAACAGGCCTATCGTCCAAAATTGGTTTTGCACTACATTCAAGATTACCTGCAAACACCCACTTTTGTTCAAGATGTTACGCCTTTTGTTGCGCAAAAAATTGAGGCGGTCAAGGCCTACAAGACACAGTTTTTTGATCCAAATTCTTCAGAACCCAACACACCCATATCTGGTGAACTCTTCTTTGATTTCTTGAAGGGGCGTATGTTAGAAATGGGTCGTCCGGCGGGCTATAACTACGCCGAAGGATTTGTGGTCAACCGTTGGTTTGGGCTCAAAGATATCTTTTCACTCGACTAAACAGCAAGTAGCCAATACCAACCCCTATGCTGTTGGCCAAAAGGTCGAAGGCAGAAACTTCTCGACCAGGCACAAATCCTTGTAAAAATTCCATTAAAAGGCCATAGCCAAAAAGGGTCAAAGCAAGTCCTATTTTGAATTTAGGTGTGCGCTGCCGCCACACAAGCAAAGCATTTACACTGAGCGTTGCGTACGCAATAAAATGCCCGATCTTGTCATTGACATGAATAGGCGAATGGTGGCTTGCGCTTTTTAAGGACAGATACGTAATGCTTATGAAGATCGTGCCCAATGCAATGCGCGCGAGCAGTTCTCGTCGTTTATTCATAGCCTAGTTCTTTGCCTTTATTGGTTGCAGGAATTCCGTTGGTCATCCAGGAAGGGGCAGGCGCTGCCATCAGGTAGTGGTCAAAAAACTGACGCATCCGTATCGAGAGGTCGTATTTATTGGCAAGTTTGGTCAGGTTGTGGTCGTCGTCGTTGTAGTTGAGCATCCAGCAAGGCTTGTTCAAGCGGCGCAGTCCAGTATAAAGTTCAATGCCTTGATACCACGGCACCGCTCCGTCTTTGTCATTGGCCATGATCAGCAGTGGCGTTTGCACCTTTGGCAGGTGAAACAAAGGTGAGTTTTCGACGTATAAGTCGGGCTTTTCCCAGATAGTGGCGCCAATACGGCTCTGGGTGCTCTCGTACTGAAATTGTCTGTTTAGTCCACTGCCCCAACGGATGCCACCATATGCCGAAAACATATTGCTTACAGGTGCTCCGGCCATGGCAGCAGCAAAACGGGTGGTCATGGTAATGAGCATTGCACTTTGGTAACCGCCCCAACTTTGGCCTTGCAAGCCCATGCGTTTGTCGTCGATGGGGTAGTTTTTGATGAGGTAATCTGCTGCGCTCATGATGCTGTTGTAGGCGCCTTGAGCAGGTTTGCCCGCTTGGTAACGAATGTCTGGTACAAAAACAAGATAGCCACCACTTGCATATTCCGTTGGATTTATGATACTCGCCGAAGGCTTTGGCGCTTGGTAGTTGTGTAAGTTGTCTGAATTGAGTTCGTAATAATAAAACAAAAGTGGGTATTTTTGGCTGGGGTCGTAGTTCTCGGGTTTGTAGAGTAGGCCTTCGAGCTCTTGGCCATCGTAGGCCTTCCATTTGACGCTTTCGACGGTGGCCCAATTATATAGGCTTTGCTGCGGATTGGCTACCGAAATTTGCACACCCTTATTGAAATCAGTATCCACAAACCATAGGTCGGGGTAGGTGCGCACATCCATTTTTCGCAAAAGATATTGGTTTTGGTTTTCAGCTTTTTGAAGCCCTGAAAAGCGCTGCGCTACCTCTAATCTTTGTTGAATTTGACCATTTTCATAGAAATAGAGCAGCTCATTTTTATTGGATTTGCGCAGGCCAATGAAATAGCCTTCTTGTAAATTGATCCAGACAGAATCTTGCACATAACGCTCGAAACGCAAGGCAATTTTTTCTTTAGTCGCCAGTTCATTTGAGATGCTTCGAAGTGTTTTGGCGGCCACATCATAAGACCAGATGTCAAATTCTGATTGAAAATACACTTCTTTAGCGGCAGATGAATAACCTACAAAACCAACTGGCCCTGCAGCCATCGGTTGGCCATTGAGGTCTTCTTTCCAGTTGATTTCTTTGCGCTGACAATTCATGCAAGTGCTGATTTCGCGCGCGATGTCGAGTAGCATCCATTGTTGTTTTTCAGAAATATAATACGTGAAAAAGCGTCCGTCTGCAGAAAGTTCACCCGCATAGTTCAAGCCTTTACCGAGCAGAACTTTTTGACCTGTTTCCAGGCTCATTCGATAATAATCAGCTTTTGAAGGCGCTTCCCATTGTGCTGCGATTGCATATGGCTGGGTATTGAGGGCCATCAAATAGGGTTCCTTCAAGCGGAGGTCAAGCGTGACATTTAAGGTGTCGTTTTCTAGTGGCGTAAGTCGGTCATTGCGGAGGTCATACACATAAAGGAAGCCTCTTTTGAGGTCTTGGTCTTTTTGCAGCAATTGTTGGGGCTGTAATTTGAGGTCCTGGTAGTGCCAGATATCTAAATTGACTTTTTCGCGCTCGAGCAAGGTGTCTTTTTGGAAAATTTGACGTTCGCGGACGCCAAAAAAGAAGTAACGGTTGTCGGCGCTGAACTGTGGTTTGCGACCATTTGCCACGGCCTGATCTAAGCCATTTGCGCTTTTGTCAAAATCACTGGAGTCACCGAAATCCAATTGCTTCAGTAAATTGATATCAAATAAGGTCAAATGAAAATTTTTAACGGCAACCGTGTCTGGGCTGTATAAAAAAGTGAGCATTTGGCTATTTGGACTCCAAGTGAGGTCCGACGCGATAGGTTGGGCTTCGAATTCTTTGAGTAATTGTAAATCTTTAGTCGTATAAATGCGCACCTGCATGGAGTCTAGCTTCACTTTGCGCTGTTGAATAACCGCAATTTTAGAACCGTCCGGGCTCAGTGAAAAAGAGGTGATGCTATCCAAAAAAGGGAAAGTACTTTGACCTGAAGTATAAACCACTAGGCGATTGCCATCGGTTTTGAAAGGATTGGCTTTAGGTTCGGGTACAGGTTTTTTCCAGAAATAGAATTTTTCAAACTTGCTTGGTTCAACAATTTCTGCTTTTTTTGGAGCAACCTCTATTAAAAAAGCCAAAACTGGCGCTTCCTCTGCTTGTTGTACTTGTTTGAGTTTTGCAAAGGTATAGGTGCTGTCTTGTGCAATGTGCCTGATATACAGCGAATCTTTGTCTTGTTTCTTTTTGTCGACTTTATTGAGCTCTTGCTTGCGCAATGTGTCGTAGTCTGGACTCATTTTCCAAGCGATATAGCTTTCGTCAGTAGCAATAAGTGCGCCGTTGCCCCTTACTATGGAGTCGTGTTTGCGGTTATCGGACTGGTAAAAATGTAATACGGGATTGCCTTTGAGTACAGTTAATTCATAGGAAACGATTTTGCCATTTCTTGAAATTTGTTCCTTTTCGAGGCGTTTCCAGCTGTCGTAAGCCTTGAAGTCGAGGGCAGGTTTTTGTGCAAATACGAATGGGGTGCAAGCAAGCAGCAAAAGTAGTAAGGCAATTCTCATTTTTTGGCTTTATAAAAGGAAACTAAATAAACTCCCGTAAAAATAAACAACATATATAAGATGCGTTCGGCGGTGATGGTATGGGTGTAGTCTGCAGCCCAACCAAGTGCCGAAAACAATACGGCAAACAGCATGACCATAACGGGCTGCGTGTAAATGTAAGCGGCAGAAACCGTGGCACTCACGTATTTGAGTCCAAAAATTGTCAGCAAGTAGGTCAAAAACGTGACGCCAATAATGACATAGGCAATTTTGTACCAAGCGCTGGCCGGAATTTGCATGAAATCGACATGCGCAAGGTTGGACCAAGTAGGAGGGAAGAGCAAAAGTAAAATCAGACCAATGCTAAACACATAGGTAATTACTTGGATGGGGCTGTACTTGAGCAGGAGCGGTTTGGAGAGCACTAAATACAAGGCATAGCTGAGCGCGTTGATCAACAAAAAGAGGTCGCCCAAAGAAGAAGCACCTGGTAAGCTTCCCGAACTCAAGGTGAGTAGGATAGCACCAACCGCACCAATGGCAATTCCTGTAAATTTTGAAACGGTGAACCTTTCTCTTGTGACAAACGCAGCAATGACTACCACCATGATGGGGTTGAGCGCCATAATGATACCTGCATTGAGCGCCGACGATAAATTGAGTCCGTGAAAGAAAAAGAGCTGATTGATGGCCACCCCAAACAAGCCAGCGGCTAGAAAACGCCAGTAGTCTGAACGTTCGATGGGTTTTCTTTTTTGAGACAATAGCAAGATCCAGAACAGCAAGACAGCACCGCTTACCCGCAATAAAATGAAGGTGTTCGGGTCTAGGAACTCCGGCATAACGCCTTTAGCCAAGACGTGGTTGGCACCATATAAGAGATTGACCACCAGTAGCGCAACATGCGCTCGGATTATTTGGGACCGCGACATAAGGCAAAGGTAGTTATTCCGTATCTTTGTTACATGCACCTTTCGCACTTGCATTTGGTCAATTACAAGAACTACCCGGATCTCGAACTCGACTTCGTGCCGGGCATCAACGGTATCGTTGGCCCCAATGGCGCCGGCAAGACCAACATCCTAGATGCAGTCTATTACCTGAGCATGTGCAAAAGCTATCTCAATGTCAATGACCGCCACAATTTGCGCTTCGATCAACCCTTTTTTGCGATTTCAGGCCAATGGCAGCTCGACCAAAAACCTTGTGAGGTACAAATTGCCTACAAAACAGGGGTCAAAAAGCAGGTCAAGTGGAATAAAAAAGCCTACGAGAAGCTCACTGCCCACATCGGCAAATTGCCCGTCGTGTTTATTTCACCCTACGACGGCGACCTCATTGCCGAAGGTTCAGACTTGCGCCGCAAATGGATGGACGGTATCTTGGCCCAACTCGACAAAACATATTTAGAAGAAATCCAGCGCTATGCGCGCTTGTTGGAGCAGCGCCATGCTGTCTTGCGCAATATGCACGAGCACCGCCTATTTGACCCCGATGCTATTGAAGTCTGGGATGCTCAACTCATCCCGAGTGGCAACTATATTCACGCCCAACGCAAGGCCTTTTTGGCCGAGTTTATCCCGGTTTTCAAGCGCTTTTACCAAGAAATTGGCCAGAATGCCGAAGATGTCGATATCGCTTATCGCTCTCAGCTTTCCGAGGGTTCGTTTGCCGACTTATTGCAAGCTTCAGCAAAAAAAGATGCGCTCACCCAATACACCAATGTAGGCATCCACAAAGACGACCTTTTGTTTAGCATCAAAGGCCATCCCGTTAAAAAATTTGGTTCTCAAGGTCAGCAAAAGTCGTTTATTATCGCTTTGCGCCTTTCGCAATTTGATTGGCTCAAACAACACAAAGGTCAAAAACCAGTGCTCCTGCTAGACGACATCTTCGATAAACTAGACAACGAACGCGTGGCACGCCTCATTGCGCTCGTAAGTGCAGACTATTTCGGACAGGTGCTCATCACCGATACCGACCCCGCACGCATGCAAGCCCTTTTTGCCCAATTGCCCGGAGAAACCCAACTTTTTCAAATCAAAGACCAACAAGCCCTAGTCCTATGAACCCCGATAACAAACGCGAACAAGAAGAAAAGCCGCTCTCGACGCTCGTGAGTCGGATCATGAAAGCCTATGGCTTGCAAGACAAAATGAAGGCCTACGACCTCATTGCCGCTTGGCCCGAACTCATGGGCCCTGCCGTAGCCAAGCGCACCACCGATATCCGTATCGAAAACAACACACTTTACCTCAAAATTGATTCGAGCGTTATGCGCGACGAACTTTTCCATGGCAAGCAAATCATTATTGGACGCTGCAACCAATTTGTAGGTGAGGAGCTCATCCGCGACATCTGGTTCAGTTAAGTTGCTTACTTGCGTTGCACGCCTGCACGCCAAGTTTTTGTAAATTTGTTATACTAATTCATCATTCATATGTCAAACGCATTTTTTAAGGTCCCGGTAGCCGTCAACGAACCCGTTAAAACCTACGCACCAGGTTCTCCAGAGCGCGCCGCTTTAATGGCCAAATACCAAGAATTCAAAGACCGCTCTCCGATAGATGTACCAATGTACATCGGTGGCAACAAAGTCACTACAGCTGATAAAAAAGCACTCACTATGCCCCACGATCACCAGCACGTGTTGGGTTATTTCAACCAAGGCGATGCTTCGCATGTAGCCGCCGCCATCGATGCAGCTTTGGCAGCGAAGTCCGCATGGGCGGCGCTCCCTTGGCAAGATCGCGCTGCAGTTTTCTTGCGCGCTGCAGACCTCTTGGCGGGTCCTTTCCGCGACCGCATCAATGCAGCTACCATGCTTGCGCAGTCCAAAAATGTATTTCAAGCCGAAATCGATGCCGCCTGTGAGCTCATCGACTTTTTCCGCTTCAATGTCCAATACATGACCCAAATCTACAGCGAGCAGCCCGATTCGCTGCCCGGCATGTGGAACCGCCTAGAATACCGCCCCTTAGAAGGTTTTATTTTTGCACTAACCCCATTCAACTTTACCTCAATTGCGGCCAATCTTTGTGCAGCCCCAGCCATGATGGGGAATGTTGTCGTTTGGAAACCAGCCGATAGCCAAATTTATTCTGCACAAGTCATTATGGAGCTTTTCGAAGCAGCAGGTTTGCCGGCAGGTGTGGTCAATATGGTCACCGTAGATGGCCCAGAGGCAGGCAAAGTTATTTTTGCACACAAAGATTTTGCAGGGCTTCATTTTACGGGTTCTACAGGTGTTTTCCGTCAACTCTGGAAAAACATCGCGAACAATATCGAAAATTACCGCTCTTATCCGCGCATTGTCGGTGAAACTGGCGGCAAAGACTTCGTCATGGTGCACAACAGTGCCAATGCAGCTGAAGTAGCCACAGCACTGTCGCGCGGAGCATTTGAATTCCAAGGTCAAAAATGCTCGGCGGCGTCTAGAGCATATATTCCTGAAAGCCTTTGGCCAGCTGTCAAAGAAATTTTAGTAGCACAAGTCAATTCTTTCAAGCAAGGTAGCCCAGAAGATCCGTCCAACTTTGTCAATGCCGTCATCGATGCACGTGCGTTTGATAAAATTGCCGCCTACATTGACTACGTTCAAACACAACCAGACGCAGAAATCATTACTGGAGGCACCTATGACAAATCAGTAGGTTACTACATTGCGCCAACAACGGTTGTTACAACCAATCCTAAATTCCGCACAATGGTCGAAGAAATCTTCGGACCTGTGCTTACTATTTACGTGTATCCAGATGCGCACTTCTCCGAAACACTCGACCTCGTCGATCAAACTTCGGAATACGCCCTAACGGGTTCGATCATTGCTACAGACCGTTATGCGATCAACCTGGCCAATGAAAAACTCATGCATGCAGCCGGTAATTTCTACATCAACGACAAACCTACGGGTGCTGTGGTAGGTCAACAACCTTTTGGTGGCGCGCGCGGTTCGGGTACCAACGATAAAGCTGGTGCAGCCATGAACCTCATGCGTTGGACTTCTGCACGCACAATCAAAGAAACTTTTGTGCCGCCTGCAGACTACCGTTATCCGTTCTTAGGTTAATCTCATACGCAGCAAACCATGCGTTTAGTCGGCCTTGTTGTCTTTTTTACCATTTCTTTTTTTGGAGCCAACGCCCAATGGCGTTGGTATCTCCAAGCTGAGGTGGGTGCCAATAAGCAAGAAATTCAAATGGCAAGCCAATTGGCTACCCAACCTTTTGATCCTGTTTCATTTTGGCGCAGCACCGCCGGCGGCGAAGTCCAGTTTGGATATACAGCCCTGAAAGTGCTCACCCTTTATAGCGGAGTGGGCTACGGGCATCAAAACCAAGCATACCAAAGCACCGAGTGGGCTACAGACTTATCAGGCAGTACTTTTTTACTCCAATGTAATAAAACACTAACAGGTGAGCTGCTCACCGTTCCGCTCGGGCTCGAACTCAAAATTTTGAGTGTGCATTTGGGCGGCGGAATGCAATACCGCTATCGCATACAGGGCCACATGCAAAAAGATTTTTATGCATTTTATCCGAACGCAATTGGCACAACGCTCTTGTCAACAGAAATTGGCGAAAACACCCAGGCCAAGCTAGATATGGGTTATTTCGCTTATTTACAATGGAATGCCACCAAAAGAATTGGAATCAGGGCTAGTGCCTACCGCGGTTTTCGCGACCTCAGCAATGGATTTGAGGTTGGTGCTTACAACGAATGGCAGCAGTTGTTTAACAATGAATCTTTTAGCCTCAAAAACCTCCAATTTAATTTGGGTTTAAATATCCGACTCTCCGAATAAATTGCACCCCATGACCAAATTACTATTGCTCGTTCCCGTTGTTTTAGCTTGCGTTCTGACTTCCTTTCAACCTGGAACTTCGCCTTTATTGCCCTCTACAACCCATGATTTACGCATAGAGGTGTCTAACATTGCCAATAGTAAAGGGCTCGTTGAATTTGCATTGTATAAAAACCCTGATGTATTTACGCAGGCGGGCAAAACGCATAGATTGTTTCGTCTGGATGCGCAAAAGGGGACTATCGTACATACATTCAAAGATTTAGAGGCGGGTAAATACGCAATTGTTGTTTATCACGATGAAAACCACAACAAAATTTGCGATAAAAATTTCTTCGGCATCCCCACCGAGGCCTATGCCTTTTCTAACAATATGCGTCCCAAACTCAGTGCGCCGAGTTTTGAAGAATGTGCCGTTAAACTACAGCAAGACCGCAGCATCAGCATCAAAATGGTTTATTGAATCTTGGATGCTTGCTCAAGTTCGGCGACTATTTTTTCTATCTGAACCAATAGGGGCCTGCCGTCATTGATGATTTGAAAAGAAGTCAAGGCTTGCTTTTGAGCATCTGGCCACTGGTTTTCAATGCGCTGCATTATATCCTCCCGACTCAAGTGGTCTCTTTTTTGGACCCGTTGCATTCTTGTTTCAAGCGGCGCAAGGACCAAAACGTTGGCTGCAAAATTTTTGTAGGCACCTGTCTCAAATAAAATAGCTGCTTCATTAAAAACCAATGCAGACTTTTGTTGAGCAGCCCAAGCGCTAAATGCCTCGCGTACCAACGGATGAACCAATTGAGAAACCTGGTCTTTGAGGGCTGCTTGCGCGAATATCATTTGGGTAAGTCGTTCTTTTTGAAAGCGCCCATTGACATAAATATGTTCGCCGAGTAAGTCAATCAAGGCCTGTTTTAAACCTGCGTGCGTGTCGTAGAGACTTTTTGCCACTTGATCTGAATAGAACACACCATAGCCCATGTGTTCGAGTACCTTTGCAACCGTACTTTTTCCAGAACCGATTCCGCCGGTTAAACCAATGTGTCTCATGTCCCGAAATTAGGAAAAGAAAGTTGTAAATTTGCAGCATGCCGCAAAAAGAATGGTTCGCCACTTGGTTTGACTCCCCTTATTATCATTTGTTGTATCAGCACCGCGATGACAACGAAGCAAAGCTGTTTTTAGACAATTTAGTGCAACAACTGGCTTTGCCAAGCGGCGCAAACGTACTCGATTTAGCCTGTGGAAAGGGACGGCATGCGCTGACACTGGCCCAAATGGGTTTTCAAGTAGTTGGCGCCGACCTTGCACCAAATAGTATCCTGGCCGCTGAGGCAAGTGCACAAGATTTAGGTATTGAAAATGTGAATTTTACAGTGCACGACATGCGCGAGGCTTTGGATATGCCACCTTTTGACGCGGTATTCAATTTGTTTACAAGCTTCGGGTATTTTGATACCCTAGCCGAGAACCAAGCGGTTTGCAAATCAGTGGCAGACATGCTCCTTCCCAATGGGCTATTGGTCATCGATTTTTTGAATGCAACTAAAGTGTGCGCCAATTTGAAACCTATTGAATCTATCGAACGCGAAGGCGTACGCTTTGACATCAAGCGTTGGTACAACAACGCGCATATCTTCAAGCAAATCGAAGTCATCAATGCGCAAGACAACATGCAAATTGGTATTTTTACCGAGCGCGTTCAGGCCCTTAGCCAAACAGATTTTGAAGCACTGTTGTCTGTAGATTTTGAAATTGTTGCAACCTACGGGTCTTATCACCTGACACCCTTCGATCAAACAACAAGTGATCGCCTCATCATCCTTGCAAAAAAGAAAGCATGAATTTTTACGTAGTAGAGCTCCTTTTAATTGGATCGGTCGTTTTGGGTGGCACTATTGTCAGTTACCTCAACGCGACCAACAAAAACCAATACATCAAATTAGCGCTCGCTTTTAGTGGCGGGTTTTTATTGGCAGTCATTTTCCAACATTTATTGCCAGAGCTATACGGCGCCCACCACGGACATACCCACCACGCTCATGAGCCCTTGCCTGTATTTCAGGTAGGTGTTTTTATCTTATTGGGTTTTTTGGTTCAGTTGGTATTGGAGTATTTTTCGGGAGGTATTGAACACGGGCATGTACACGTCCACAAAGGGCAGGCCATGCCATGGACGCTATTTATTTCGCTGTCTGTTCATTCGGTTATTGAAGGAATTCCACTCGGTAATATGCTGCAAATCGGAATAGACTCTGGCAGTCAAGAGCAATTTAATGGAAGTTTTTTGTGGGGAATCATCTTTCACCAAGTGCCTGTGGCTATTGCGTTAATGACGCTTTTGTTGGCTACTAAACTCAAGCGCAGCAATGCTTGGCTCATTTTATTGGCTTTTGGACTCATGACGCCGCTTGGCGTGTTGCTCGGGCTTACCATTACTACCGAACAGTTGGGCTTGAATGTTCAATTGATTTTGGCGGTTGTGGTTGGGATGTTTTTACACATCTCAACCACGATTATTTTTGAAACCACCGAAAATCATAAATTCAATTTGCTCAAGCTGCTCAGCATTCTGTTAGGAAGCGGCTTGGCTTTGGGGATATTCTAATTGGATTTTCTAAAACGAACTGTTAAACTTGTTCTAAAAAGTCAGTAGAGCTTTAGAAAGGAAGGTCGTCGTCTTCTTCTGTAGCGCTCGTGCTCGTTCCTGGAAGCGGCTCAGAGCCCATGTTCATGGCTGAAGGACCATTGCTTGGCATCCCCATTGGTTGGCTTTGACCTTGTTTTTCGATGCGCCATGCTTCAATGGTATTGAAATACTTGACTTCGCCTTGTGGGCTAGTCCATTCGCGGCCACGCAAATTAAATGAAACCTCTACGTTGTCATTGGCTTGAAACTGATCGAGCAAGCTACATTTGTCTTGGGTTGTTTGGAAAATAATATCTTGCGGATACATCGAGGTGGTGTCGGTCACGACGAACTCGCGCTTTTGGAATTTTTCTGAAATGCGTTGCGTTTCTTGGATGACCTTAATGGTGCCGTTGAATTTAAACATGGACTTGTGATTAGTTATTAAAAGATAAAAGAGTGAGCCAAGCTTCTTCTAGTTGGTTTTGAGCAAGTAATTCGTGTGCTTTTTGATGCAAAGCCTGTTCAAGGGCGCTGGCGTCGTGCTCAAGTTCTAGAAAAAGGGTGGAAAGTTCGAGTAATTTGTATTCGTTGACATCGGTTTCGTTGGGAAGTTCTTCGATGCCTGCCAATTGGCCGAGGTCGTTGGCGCTGAGTATGAGACTGCTTTTGATGTCTAGAGGAAGCGCGTCATAGCCAATGCCGCAGGTAGTAATGGGCTTTTTGATTTCAAACATGGCGTGCGTGTTGGCTCGGCAATACCAATCGCCGCCCATGCGTGCCACTAAATCGATTTTGTGTTGGTCAATTAAGCCGTTTTCATTGAGAAGTTCTTCTTGGATGTGCATTTGGACCACCTCGCAAATGATAAGGTTGCCAGCCCCTCCTTCTTGGCCAAGCTCAATGATTTGATTGACTTTGCACTCAAACTGCACAGGTGCTTCAGCTACCCTGAACGGCGCTACTTTCTCAGAGGCCAATGGCGTAAAACCGGCTTTTTTGAACTCGTCTACGCCTGGTGCGTATGGAGAACTCGCCAAGCTCATTTGGTGCACCATATTGTAGTTTACTACGTTGATCACTACCTCCGGAACAGCTTGAGCGTTGTTGAAGGTGTCTTTGCTTTGCCCCGTGCGACCCGAGCGCGCTGGTGAAAAAACCAAAATGGGTGGGTTGGCACTGAAGACATTGAAAAAACTAAACGGCGCCAAATTGGCGTTGCCGTTTTGGTCTAGGGTAGAGGCAAACGCAATTGGGCGCGGGCCAATAGCACCGAGTAAAAGTTGGTGCAAACGCTGGACGGTGAGTTCTTTGGGATCTAGGCTGAGCATACAAGTTCAAAGTTAGCCAAAATTCGTAAATTGGCGTTGTGAAATTACGGACATCTCTTTGTTGTTTATTACTTTTTTGGACTGCTGCGGCTTGGGCACAAAATAAACGCAATGCCGATGGCGAGCGCCAAGGCAAATGGGTTTTTACCGGCAAAGATTTTCCGAATAGAAACCTTCCTAAAACTCAAAAAGTGGAGGAGGGCTATTATGTGAATGGCCGCAAAGAAGGTACCTGGACTAAATTTTTTCCGGATGGCAAGATCCAACTCAAAGGCAACTATAACAACAACCGCCCGCAAGGCACCTACACGCGCTACTACCCCAATGGAAAAATAGCTGAACAAGGCGATTTTCAAGCGAACGGCTACAAGGGGTTGCTTTTGCGCTACCACGAAAACGGACAATTAGCGTACAGAGCAAATTTTAATAACCAAGGACAAGAAAGCGGCAAAGTGTGCTATTACCATCCCAATGGCAAGTTGGCCTTGAGTTATACAGTCAAAAACGGTCAGGTACAGGGTCAGGTAGCGCGCTACAACACAAGTGGTCAGCTACTCAATTCCTTTGAAGTTACAGCGGATGGCGCAGTAGGAAAGCTTCAAAAAGCCAGCGCCCAACAAAATAATCCCAGCCCGAAGCCTGTAGCGGCAACCAATTCTAATGTCTACCCTCCGCGCTTGTCAAATCCAAAAACGAAAGGTCTGCGTTTTGTGCCGAATGGTTACAATAAAGTCTTTAACGACAACGATGAAATCTGGATGGACGGCGAATTTAAAAATGGCCAACTCTACGACGGAAAGGTCTATGATTACGATCAAGATGGCATTCTGCAAAAAGTTCGGATCTACAAATTAGGCAAGTATCATTCCGACGGACAACTCTAATCTTGAGGTTTTCCGTAAATTTACCCCCAAATTAACGACATGAAAGCATATGTTTTTCCGGGCCAAGGCGCCCAATTCTCTGGAATGGGCAAAGACCTCTACGAGCAATCTGAACACGCACGTTCTCTATTTGCAAAAGCCAATGAAATTCTTGGTTTTGATATTCAGTCCATTATGTTTGAAGGTTCAGACGAAGCCCTCAAACAAACCAACGTTACCCAACCAGCCATCTTTTTACACAGTACTATATTAGCCGCTTGCCTCGGTGAGCACTTTGCGCCAGATATGGTTGCGGGTCATTCTTTAGGTGAATTTTCTGCGCTAGTGGCCAATAAAACCCTCACTTTTGAAGACGGTTTGCGCCTTGTTGCCAAGCGTGCAGACGCCATGCAAAAAGCGTGTGAACTCGCCCCAAGCACAATGGCTGCTATTCTTGGTCTAGAAGACGAAGTAGTGGAGCGCATTTGCGCAGGCATTGAAGGTGTAGTGGTGCCAGCCAACTACAATTGCCCAGGACAGCTCGTGATTTCAGGTAGTCTTGCAGCTATTGAAGAAGCATGTACACAACTGAGTGCTGCGGGCGCCAAACGCGCGTTGGTCTTGCAGGTGGGTGGTGCGTTCCACTCCCCACTAATGGAGCCAGCCCGCGAAGAACTCGCTGCAGCTATCGAAGCAACGCATTTTGCCGAGCCTATTTGTCCAGTGTATCAAAATGTCAATGCGCAAGCAGTTACTGACCCCGCTCAAATCAAAGCCAATTTGGTGACACAACTTACAGGTGCCGTGCGCTGGACGCAAATCATGCAAAACATGCTTGCCGATGGATGTGCAGAGGTCATTGAAGTGGGTCCGGGTAAAGTTTTGCAGGGTCTGTTCAAGAAAGTGGACCGCGAAATTCCAACGAGTAGCGCTAGTTTATAAATTTTTATGGAATCTGAAAGTTCGGGGCATCTTTGAAGAAAACATGCTTATGAAGAACTTAATGATGGTGTGGATGCTCATGTTAGCAGCAAGCACAGTTGCGCAGTCAGGAACCGGCGATGTCATCGGAACCTTTATTGATTTCAATACCCAACAACCCATTGTGGGGGCCAAAGCCATGATCCGTGAAAATGGACACGTGTACTTGGCGCTATCCAACGACGAAGGCCGTTTTCGTATTGTAGGTGTACCGGCTGGAACCTACCAACTGATTGGTTGCTTTCAAAAAGACACCACTGACAAAGTAACTGTTGAGGTGCCTTTAGAAGCATATGGCAACGCAGGCATCGTTTATTTTCAAAACAAAACACAAGATACCAAAGCAGTGCGCGTAGGCGGCGGTCGGTATGAGCAGGCACGTATACGCATTGGCGAAACGCCTGTAACAACCCTAACAGCCAAAGAAATCAAGAACCGACCAGACAAATTTAGCGTGGTGGACATGGTAGCCAATTCCAATTCTGATGTCAAGAAAGATGAAGATGGCGGCCTCATGTTTCGCGGCGCACGCAAAGGCGACATGATTTACGTCTTAGATGGCATCAAGTCCAATGAAGTGTTCAATGTGCCTAGTTGTGCTATTGGTCGTGTTACGGTTTATACGGGGGGCTTGCCTGCCAAATTCGGCGACACGCTAGGTGGTGCAGTGATCCTAGAAACCAAAAGTTATTTTGACCTATACCGCGAATGGGAAATCAATCAGCCCGATTGAGTTCAGGAGCGTTGTCATAGGCAATTGCCCATAAAAACAAGCCCTGTGCGGGCACCGATACAAACGCCTCCGAGCGGTCTTGAGCAGCAATGATGCCAGGCAGTTCGGAGGCTTTTATTTTGCCCAAACCCACCTCTACAAGTGTTCCGACAATGGCCCGCACCATGTTGCGCAAAAAGCGATTGGCACTGATTTCAAAATAAATTCCATTCTCGTTGGTCTGCCATTGGGCGCTGAATACCTCACAAATATTGGTTTTGACGTCGGTATGTGCTTTGGCAAACGAAGAAAAATCTTGTGTGCCCAATAAATGTTGGGCAGCAACATTCATTTGTTCGACATCCAAGGCGCTTTCCAAGTACCAACTTTCTTTGCGCACAAAGGGGTTTTTGTGTTGGTGTATAAAATAACGGTAAGTTCTTTTGCTGGCGTCGAAGCGTGCATGTAGGTCCGAAGAGACTTCCCAAGCTTGTTTAAAAGCTACATCTGGGGCCGTCATGCGGTTGAGTTTGAAAACGAGTTGCTGGGTATCCCATTGTTGAGGGAGGTCGGTGTGCAAAAAATAGTGTTGGGCGTGCACGCCCGCATCCGTGCGGCCACAGCCGACTACTTCAACTGAGCGGTTGCCGTGCAATTTAGAGAGTGCGCTTTCGATTTCTTCTTGCACACTGCGTGCATTGGGCTGAATTTGCCAACCGTGATAAGCTGTTCCGTCGTAGGCAAGTGAAATAAAATAGCGTGGCAAAGTCTTATTTTTCAGTGGTTTGAATTACGCCGATGGGTGCTTCAAATAAATTGTAGCTGAATAAAAAATCGATTTCACTGACGCTCGCCCAAATAATTTTTTGTTGGTCTATAGAGATTTGCAGATGGGTGTCATCGAGGGTGGTATTGACGGCAGCACCTAAATTTTTTGGCGCCGACCATTCCGTGCCTTTGCGTTGGCAAACAAAAATATCGTAGCCGCCCATCCCAGGGTGGCTGTCTGAGGCAAAAAATAAGAATTGCCCATCGGGTGTGATGTATGGAGTTGTTTCGCGCCCCTCCGTATTGATTTCTCGGCCCAAAGCCTGCACTTCTGCTTGCCAGATACCGTTGATTTTTTTAGCGACGTAAATATCGGTTGCAAATTTTTCTGCTTGGCGGTCAGATACAAAGTAAAGTTCTTCTACATAGGTAAACTCATCAATCCAGATGGTATCTGTTTTGGACGGGGCGCCTTCAAAAAAACTTGTGTTGAGTCCGGGGATATCAGTAATAATGCGTTTGTCGGTCCAGTTTCCGGCAGTCTCAGCAGTGAGTTCAAAAATATCAGAACCTTGCGTACTGGCTTCTTTTGAGGCTGTAGTATTGAGCGTGCCGAGCGCTATTAAACCATCTTTCGATACATATGAAAGTGCGTCAAAACCCTCGGTGTTGAACAAATCGTTGTTGCTGTTGTTGCGCAGCCATTTGCCGTTGTCATCTATAAAAATTCCGGCCTGATAGATATCCTCAAAAAAACGTTGGTCGTCGGGGTTGAGGTTGGCGCCTTTTGAGTCTGGGTTGCGGGTGGTGAAATACAGTGTTTGCTGATCTGCCGATAATATGGGGCCGTATTCGTCGTATTTGGTGTTGAGTTCTCCACCTAAAAGCTGCCGCTGATTGCTTGTACCGGCTTGCGACAATGCGTAAAGGCTCTGTTGTTCAAGTAATTGAAAACCCAGCAATTTGTAATCCTTTTCCGATTTGAGTAAGTTTTTTGCCTGTGCACAATAATTTTTGGCTTTTTCGCTATTGCCCAGTGACAGTGCAATTTGCCCTGCTAAATACAAGTGCTCTTCATTTACTTCATTTCCCAAAAGTTGCAAGGATTTTGAAATGTTTTCTTGGGCGTTAAAATAGGAGCGCAAATCGCATTCAGTGGTGGCTAACCAAAAATAGGCATTTGCATTCGTGGAGTCTATTGAGACAGCTTGCTTGAGCAACATATAGGAATTGAAACTTTGTCCTTCATTGAAGAGCGTAATGGCGTTCGAAACAATGCGCTTGGCTTTGAGTTGATCTTTTTTAGCAACGGCTTGCGAAAAACTCAGGAAGGGAAGGGTCAAAAAGAGGAGTAAGGCTTTCATATGCAAATGGAATAGTTTACAAAGTAAGTAAAACTATTAAAAAACATAACTTTGAATAAAGAATAGATGTCAACTATGTTACGTTTGTTATTGATACCATTTGCCATTTTGGTCTTGCAGGCTTGTTCTGATAGCAAACCGAAAAAACAAAAGGAAGTCCCGAAATACACCAACTGGACCACCCTTACCAAAGGAATGGAATACCGTGAAATTGCTGCTCCGGTCAAATCTTTTATCGGCGATTCCAAATTATCAATCTTGCGCCTAGACCCCGCGCTGTTTCGCTTTGAATTATTTGCCGCAAGTCAATTTGACTCCATTCCCAGAAAGGTGACGGCTTGGGCCGATACTTTTGACCTTTTAGTGGCTTTCAATTCAGGCATGTATAGTCTTGAAAAACCGCTCCAAAGTCGGGCCTATTTGAAAACGGGTCACCACGTCAACAACGGCCAACTCCTCGCAGATTTCAACCTCATGTTGGCACTTGGCCCCAAACCAAATACGAACCGCGCCAATATCGAAGTGCTGGACCTCACTTGTTCAGATTGGGCACTAGAACAAAATAAATTCAGTGGTTTTGCACAAGGCCTGCGCATGATCGATTGCAACGCAAAGCCCATGAATTGGCAAAAAAACATACAATCATGTAGCATGTTGGTTGCCGCAGAAGATGAACAGGGTAGGTTTTACCTCATATTTACACGCTCGCCTTATACCCACAACCAGCTGATTGGTTTTATGAAGCAAATGCCCGGAGGCCTCCACGATGCTATTTATTTGGAAGGTGGACCCGAAACCAGTTTGCTTATCGATGTAAATGGCCACCACATTAAAAAAGTGGGCTCTTGGGTTTCAGATACCTGGGAAAGCGATGCCAACAAGCACTTTTGGCCCTTGCCGAATATCATTGGTATCAGAAAAAAATAGGCGTAGCGCTACTGAAATTTAAAAACTGACAACAATCAGGTTTTTAAGCGCATGCTACTCATTCTTATTCTTCTCATGCCGCCCCACCTTTGTAGTGTTCAACGGAACAACACTACTGTGATTTACATATTTAACTATCGTAAAATTACAATTGAGGGAGGATTCAATCAGAGCATGGGTTTAGTATCAATTTTTTCCTCTCGATACAGTAGTCAAAAGCCACCTTTCGGGGTGGCTTTTTTCTTTTGAATGCGCTTAGTTTTTGATGAGGTCTGGATACACAAGAATTTGTGCGCCTTTTTGATCCTGAAAAGAATGCCGCTGCATACAGCAAGCTAACTTTTTGGCGCTGATGCTATGGTATTTTTGCAGCGAACCAAAGAGCATAAGATCAAAAATTGGACTCAAGATTTGACCTATTTTTTCGCCAAAACGTTTTTCTGGTCGTGGTCCGATCAGAATGGAAGGTTGGTATATTAGGGTGCGCTCAAAGTTCAACTTCAATAAATCGCGTTCAATTTCGCCTTTTAAACGGCTGTAAAAAATCTTGGACTGCGTGTCGGCACCGATTGCACTGACAAGGTGAACTTCAGTGGCACCTGCATTTTTGGCGGCCTTGGCTGCTGCGAGCGTCATGCCGTAGTCAATTGCGCGGTAGTGTGTTTGATTGGGCGTTTTTTTACGTGTGGTGCCAATACAGCAATACAACGCGCGCACACCGTTAAAAGCCACAACATTCGGATCGGAGAGGTCGGTTTCAACAATTTGCACCTTTGCATGCTGCGCAACCAAAGGACGTCGGGTCAAGAGCCTGATTTCTGAAACCTGCGGATCCTGGATCAATTCTTCCAAAAGGGCAGACCCAACAAGCCCTGTTGCGCCAAGTATAACGACTGATTTTTGCATTCACAAAATTAATTATAATGTCAATAAAAAGATATTATACTCGTCCTTTCAATTTATAATAGTATTGCTATTATTTTTGCTTCAAATTACTTTTATGGATCTCGTCGATCGTTTTCAGATTCCTGTTCTTGAAGAAATTGCCTTGCGCAATCCGCAGGCGACTCAGTTGGGTCAACGCATCATTGAAGGCAGTATCTTTTTAATTGATGAATTGGGTTTTGAGCAGTTTAATTTCAAGAAGCTGGCTATTTCTGTTGGCACCACCGAGGCTTCGGTGTACCGTTATTTCTCGAGCAAGCAAAAGTTACTGCTCTACTTGATCAATTGGTATTGGGGCAGATTGGAATGTCGCTTGTTGTTGCAGACGCAAGGGGGTACAACAAGAGAACGCCTAGAAAAGGCACTTGAACTCGTGCTCGTTTTACAGGCAAGTACGCTATCTTTTTCTAGCGAAAAACGCCTGCAACGCATCGTTATACATGAGGCACCAAAAGTTTTTTTGACTAAAGCAGTCGATTCAGATCATCAAACCGGTTACCATAGCATCTATACGGAGATTGTAAGTTATCTCTCAGACTTGATTCGGGCCTACCAACCCGCTTGTAAGTATCCTGAGATGTTGGTCACTACTTTGATTGAAGGAAGTCACCAACAGCGTTTTTTTGGCCAGCATTTGCCAGAAGTCACGAATGCATCTGAACAAGAAGATGCGGTGGCTGTTTTTTATACACAATTATTTTTTAGCTACCTCGACCATGAATAAAGAAGTCACAAAGCCATTCCAACGTTTCTGGGCCTTGCTCAAGCCCGACAGTAAAGATATCCGAGACATCTATCTTTTTGCAATTGTTGGCGGCATCCTCAGTTTGGGTTTGCCGCTGGGTATTCAGGCTATTATCAACTTTATTCAGGCAGGAAAGGTAAGTACCTCGTGGTTCCTACTTGTTGGGCTTGTGGTATCGGCCATCGGATTTTCTGGCTACATGAATATCGCACAATTGCGCATTACAGAAAATTTGCAGCAGCGCATATTTACGCGCTCTGCTCTAGAATTTGCCACGCGCATGCCAAAAATTCAACTGCGTGAACTCTTATTGCGCTATGCGCCAGAATGGACCAACCGCTTCTTTGACACACTCACCATTCAAAAAGGCATCTCTAAACTCCTGATTGATTTTACAGCCGCGTCTCTACAAATTTTGTTCGGTCTGATCTTGCTCTCTTTTTATCATCCTTTCTTTATCATTTTTGGTTTTGCCCTGCTTTTGTTGCTCGTGTTTATTTTTAGAATGACCGCCAAACGTGGGTTTGTTACGAGTTTAGAAGAATCCAAATACAAGTATAAAGTAGCCAATTGGCTCGAAGAAATTGCGCGCAACCGCCTCACATTTAAGCATCTAGGCAGTGAGGGAATTTTACTCAAACGCTCAGACACCTACTTGCAAGGCTATCTCAAGTCTCGAGATGCGCATTTTAAAGTGCTCGTACAACAATACAAGTACCTGATAGGTTTCAAGGTGCTCATTGCATTGGCTTTACTCATCATTGGAGGTTTGCTGGTGCTCAATCAACAAATGAATATTGGCCAATTTGTGGCTGCGGAAATCATTATTGTGTTGGTGCTCAATTCTGTTGAGAAATTAATTGTCAGCTTAGAAATGGTTTATGACGTGCTCACTGCAATCGAAAAAATAGGCGAGATCACAGATTTACCTTTGGATTCAGAAGAAGGAATCTCGCTTCAAAAAGCGGAGGCTTTCACTATTGAAATCGAACAAATGGAGTATCAAACCAGTTGGAGTCAGACGCCATTGCTTTCCAATTTAACGTATCGTTTTGAAGCAGGAAAATTTTACCATATTCAAGATCTAGAAGGAAATCAGGCCCAAGGGTTGTTTCTGATGATTTGCGCTATGGCACTTCCCAATAAAGGTCAAGTGCGCATCAACGGCATTCCTACAAGCAACCTAAAAGCTGCTGAACTCAGAGCTCAGGTGGCAAGTTTGTCTCACCATGATCAACTCATTTACGGCACTGTTCTCGAAAATATTTTAATGGGCCGCGATTACCCAATTGCCGAGGTGATTGATCTTGCGGTTGCGGTTGGTCTGGATAAAAAAGTGCTTTTATTGACTGCCGCGTATCAGACAGTTCTGAATCCGGAGGCAAGTACACTCGATCGCCAGCTCATTACGCTTGTCATTTTATGTCGTGCGCTCATCGCTCAACCAGCTGTGCTTCTTTGGGATACCCACACGCATTACATTGCTGATGCAGCACTCCAAACGGTTCTCCATTATTTAAATAGTTCTTTTAAAGGAACTGTCCTATTGGCAAGCATTAACGAGCAAGACTTAGCGCTCAAACACGAAAAACTCATCTTATGTTAAATATTTCTCCGCAAAATCGAAACCAAATCAATACGGATGGTCTTGTGGCAACTGAAATGCTGAACAAGGCACCTAAAAAACTCTTGCGCAATACCATCTATGCACTTTTGATTTTTGGCTTTATCTTACTTTTTTTACCCTGGACCCAAAATATCAGATCAAATGGCCAAGTGCTCACCTTGCGCCCTGAACAACGTCCGCAAACAATCAATGCACTCATTGGTGGGCGTGTTGAGAAGTGGTTTGTTAAGGAAGGCGATTTAGTCAAAAAAGGAGATACGATCATGTTCATCTCCGAAATCAAAGATGGCTACTTTGATCCTCAATTAGTGGGCCGCAGTGAAAAACAGCTCAAGAGTAAAGAACTCAGCGTGGTCTCATATGGTGATAAAGTTCAGTCGCTAGATAAGCGCATAGATGCCATGATTGAAACTGGTAAGCTAAAGGTGCAGCAAGCCAGAATCAAAACGCAACAAGCGCAATTGAAACTCAAAACAGATAGCATCGAAAACCAAGCGGCAACACTCAACTATCAAATAGCCAAAGACCAATACGAGCGTTTTGAAAAACTCTACAAAGAAGACCTCAAGTCTAAAACAGAGGTTGAAACCCGTAAAGTAGCCATGCAGCGTGCGCAGGCATCCATGATCAGTGCACAACAAAAGTTTTTGCAGAGTCGCAATGACATCATAGATGCCAGGGTGGAGCTTGGTGCTGTGGAAACAAAATTTCAGGATGAAATTTCCAAAGCAGAGTCAGAAAAATTTACAGCGCTTTCCAGTATGTATGAAGCTGAAATCGATGTGAGCAAAATGCAAAGTCAAGTGGCCAATTACTCCATCCGAAATGGCATGTATTACATTTTGGCACCTCAAGACGGTCGCATTACCAAAACACTTTCGAGTGGTATTGGCGAAACCATCAAACAAGGCGCCGCAATTGCCACCATTATGCCTACAGACTACGATCTTGCAGTAGAAATGTATGTCAGGCCCATGGATTTACCTTTACTCAAGGTGGGGCAACATGTGCGCATTCAATTCGATGGTTGGCCCGCAATTGTGTTTTCAGGCTGGCCAAATACAAGTTATGGAACCTATGGCGGTACCGTATTTGCCATTGACCAGTTTGCCAACGAAAACGGTGAGTTTAGGGTTTTGGTAGCGCCAGATCCCAAAGGAAATAAATGGCCAGAAGCATTGCGTGTTGGCGGAGGTGCTTATGCTATGCTCTTGCTCAATGACGTGCCTATTTGGTACGAACTCTGGCGAAACGTAAATGGCTTCCCACCTGATTACTACAAAGCACCCGTTAAAAAAACCACTGTAAAAGAAAAGTCAAATGAGAAATAAGTTTGCCACTCTTGCCCTTCTTCTGTTTTACAGCTTGAACTATTGGTCGCAAACGACGGTGTTGCGTCCGGAGGCCTTTATGCTGCAGGTACTCGAAGGTCACCCTTTAGCCAAACAGGCCAAACTTATTCCTGAGTTTGCAGCAACTTATGTCTTAAAGGCGCGTGGAGGTTTTGATCCGAAATTGAATTACGACCTCTCTCAGAAATATTATGGCAATAAAATGTACTACAGTTTGTCTGATGCCCAGCTTAAAGTGCCCACTTGGTACGGTTTAAGTGTACAAACTGGTCTTGAACAAAACCGTGGTGCCTACCTAGATCCGCAGGGGCTCACTCCACAAAATGGTTTGTGGTACGGCGGACTCAGCGCAAATCTTGGCAATGGCTTACTCATCGATGAGCGCAGAGCAGAATTACAGAAAGCGAACGTCTATGTAAAAAGCAGTCAGCTCGAACAGCGTTTGGCCCTTAATGAACTGGTTTTAGAAGCTGGCTATGCTTACTGGGATTGGTATTTGCAATTCAATGCCAACCAAATCTTGAAAGAGGCCTTAGAGGTAGGGGCTGTGCGCCTTAAAGCGATGCAACGCATGGCTGCACTCGGTGACCGCCCGTATATTGATACCGTTGAGGCCGCCATCCAATACCAAACAAGAGCAGCAGCACTTGCCGAACAAGAAGCCAGGTTTGCCTCAGCAAGTGCTTACCTGAACCGCTACCTCTGGAAAGCAGACGGCACACCGCTAGAACTCGGTTTAGAAACACAACCAATTCAAGCAGATTCTTTACGTGTGCAAGGACCAAAGATCGTCTACTCAGGGCCCGTGGATACACTGGTAGCGCAGCATCCTTATTTGGGTATTATTGCCTACAAACTAGATGTCTTAGCGATTGAAAAACGGTACAACCAAGAGCAACTGAAGCCGCAAATTGAGCTCAAGTACAACTTCTTAAATGAGCCGATTCAATACAATCCACTAGCGCAATTCTCCATCAACGACTACAAATGGGGAGTGAGTGCACAAATGCCGCTGTTTCTTAGAAAAGAACGCGCCGCTGTGCAACAAACCAAACTGAAAATTGAGCAGACCAACTTTGAGCGCCAAGACCAAAGTGCGGAACTCACAGCCAAATTGCTCTCTACCAGAGCAGATTACCAAAATGCCCGCAAACAATTGCTGATTTTTATGGAAAACGCAGCGAGCACCAAAAAGCTATTAGCCGCTGAACTCAATATGTTCGAGGCTGGTGAGAGTTCCCTTTTCATGGTCAATATGCGCGAAAGCGCAGCGTTTCAGGCCGCTTTAAAAGTGATAGAGTACCAAGCAAAATGCGAGCAACTTTGGCTCAAGTGGGAGTTTTTACAAGCTAGCTTAGTGAGATGACCCAATAATATAGCGGCATTCCAAAGGCTATATTAAAAGGAAAGGTGAGCCCGAGTGCCATCGGAATATAAAGCCCTGGATCGGCTTTTGGTGCGGCTAAGCGCATGGCAGCAGGCACAGCAATATACGAAGCACTTGCTGCCAAAACTGCAAATACAAAACGGTTAGAGATATCGGCAGTCACGAATTGTGAAACCCAAGCTACAACAATACCATTGAGCGCAGGTATGATGAGCGCAAAAGCCGCCATTGCCCAGCCATGCGTTTTAAATGACTTGATGCGGCGGGCGGTTGTCATGCCCATTTCAAGCAAGAATAAGGCTAAAAATCCTTTGAAAATATCTGTCGTAAATGGTGCAATATCTGCCGCTTGTTTGCTGTCTGAGAGCAGACCTATAACCAAACTTCCCATGATCATCAGTACACTTCCATTTGCCAAGGAGTGTCTGAGTAATTCGGGTAATGAGAACTTGGTCTCATTTTGCTCATAAATACGCAAAAGCAATACGCCAACAATGATGGCAGGAAACTCCATAAAAGCCATTACCGCTACCATGTGTCCGTTGAAAGTCAGGTTTTGAAGTTCCAAAAATGAGAGCGCAGCTACAAAAGTTACAGCACTTACAGATCCATACGCTGCCGCAATAGCTGCTGCATTCGAAACGCCGACGCGCTTTCGGATGATGAAGAAACTATAAAAAGGTATGCACGCCGCTATGGTCATTCCAAAAACCAAAGACCAAGATATCTCGGCTGTCCAGGGGCTATGCTGCAATTCTTGCCCACCTCTAAAACCGATTGAAAAGAGCAAATAAAGCGAGATGAATTTAAAAGACGACTCAGGAATTTCAAGGTCGCTTTTGATGACTACGGCAATGATACCTAAAAGGAAGAAGAGGATGGTAGGGTTACTTAGATCGTGAGATAAAAAGGCTAGATTCATGCGTTAGTTGATTTGAATTTTTATGGATTACAATGGTTGCAAAACTGTGGGTCTTCGAGAACTTTATCTTTTCGTTTCTCCATCATGTGGTGCAGGCAATTTGTGCATTGGTACTCGAGAAATTCATGCGTTTGGGTGGGTTTTTGACAACCGCTACATTTGAGTTGACCACTATATGCACGCACCGAAAAGTCGGGTTGGGCACATATTGGGCAGCAGCTTTGCATGCGCGCAAGCAAATCTCTTCCTGCAGCAATTATATTTTTTTGCCGTAGCGGGTTCAAGTGTGCACGCAAGTCTGTTTCAATGGTCCATTGGGGGTGTTTTTGGATCAAGTCCGTTAAGTGATCTTTTTTGGTGATTCCTTTGGCGATGATTTCACCATTTTTGGCATTTTTTAGTACAAGACCCTGTGCGCCAAATTCAATGCTTGTTAAAAAGGCCTCTAGGTCTCCATTTTGGTAGTGTAGTTGTTGATGGCATACTTCCAAACTCAAGCTGCGCCCGTAAACTTCGAGATTTTGAGCCAAATCAATATAAACAAGCCATTCCTCATTTAGGGTTAAAAAAGGGAAGTGCGGATGCGGCCCAAAAGAACCTTCGCTAGCGAGCCCTTGCTGTTTGTTGGCAAATGCCATACCGGCAAGGCATTTTTCCTTCACCGTTGTTTGGGGGCCCTCTGGTCTGGGAGTTGCGCCACAAAAGGTTCCAAACTGGTCGGTGTCAAAATCCAAATTCGTGATGAGCGCGACACCGTAAGGCTCAAAAATGGGCTGAAGTAGCCGTTCTTTATGATGCTTGCTGCTGAGCAACAACTGAGATGGAAACATGGCCATTGATGTGCAATACAGTATTGGGATCTAATTGCTTGAGTTTTTGGATGAAGTTCTTTTTGATCTGTTGCAATTCGGCAAGTCTTTGCTCGGCTTGGACATCGGCTCTACCAAACATTTCTTGGTGTCGGATTGTTTTTTGAGTGTGATAGGCAATTTTTTGCTGTATCAGATTGCCCAGTACCTCTAGCGCCTCTTCTGGATGATAATTACTTTGAATGAATTCAATTTCTTGTATCATGGAATTGATATTTTTTGCAAATTTGGCACATTATTTGCATAAATAAATATATAATAAAAATATATCAAGTATAAATAAATGTTATGAACTATACCCTCAATCAACTCCGTATCTTTTTGAAAATTGTTCAAAAGGAAAGCATCACCCGAGCAGCAGAAGCTTTGTTCTTAACCCAGCCTGCAGTGTCTATCCAGCTCAAGAATTTTCAAGATCAATTTGATATCCCACTTACAGAAATCGTCAATAAAAAGTTGTATGTAACCGATTTTGGCCGCGAGGTAGCAACTGCTGCAGAAAAGATTTTAGAAGAGGTATATGCCATCAACTATAAAACTTCGCAATATAAAGGTCAGCTAAGTGGTCGGCTTCGCATCAGTGTAGTGTCTACTGGTAAATATATCATTCCTTATCTCCTTGCTGATTTCATGAAGGAACACCCCGGGGTAGAATTGGTGCTTGATGTTTCGAATCGGGCCAATGTGACGCTCAATTTAGAACGCAATGAAACAGATTTTTCTTTGGTATCGGTTTTGCCCGACCGCCTCAATCTTGAAGAGATCCCGTGCATGAAAAACCAATTGTTCTTGGTTGGAAAAGAACCGTTGTCCTTTCCTAAAAAAGGTCCTTGGCACAAAGAACTAGAAGAAATTACATGGGTCAAACGCGAGACCGGTTCTGCCACAAGAAAAGCGTTAGACGAATACCTCAATAGTCATGAAATTCAAGTGCGCCGCCATATCGAACTTACTTCTAATGAAGCAGTGAAGCAAGCGCTGATCGCTGGTTTGGGGTATTCTATTATGCCACTCATTGGTATCCGTAACGAACTACAACTTGGGCAACTCACCATCTCAACTTTGCCTGATTTACCACTAGAATCTATGTGGCGTGTAGTTTGGCCTAAAGGAAAGAAACATAGCGGTGCAGCAGCAGCATTTAAGGCTTACTTGGAGCAAAATATGCCGCAAATTATCGAAAAGAATTTTGGTTATATCGATGGGCTTACGGCTGTGCCAAAATCCATGATCTAATCCAAGACATTATTTTTGGGTCTAGCGTTTGCTCAAGGGTAGCGTATTCACTGAGGTTGCATTCCTTGCATTGCTGAAACAAATGATTGGCACCCGTTAAAACGTAAAATGCACTTTTGTCCAAGGACGCTGGCGTCATTCCTGTTTTGAATCCAACTTGATTCACAAGCGCAGGTACTTGAACGTCTTTCGATCCGTTGATGACTAAAAATGGCACGTTTAATTGCGCGAGATACGTTTTACTCTCAAAGGCCAAAAATTGGCGTGCCCAATCGTTGTTGAAAAAGGCGGTCATTTGCGTTTGTAATTCTTCTTGGCTCGCGCCATCGAGAAGTTTGGCAGGAATGCTATCCCATGCTTGACTTAACCAAGTCCCATAACTTTTTCTGAAATCATTGGAATTTGTGGCAAGTGCAATTTCAGCTCCTTTACTATAAAGGCGTTGGTTCCAAATGCATTCTTCTTTGGAAAAACCCATTGCTTCAGGGATGAGGTATTGCTGAGCAATGAGCACATCCTTGCCGCTTGTGCCAACAGATGCTGCTTCTATAATTCCAGAAATTTTGTTGGTCAGAACAGCAGCGCGCAGGGCGGTCATGCCACCTTCTGAGTGTCCGTAGATATAAATTTTGGCTTTTGGATACGCTTTGCTGAAGTACTCAACAATGGCCACCAAATCATTGCCGAAATCTACTTGTGTAGCGCTTTCGAATTTTCCACCTGATTTACCTGTGCCTCTGTCGTCATAGCGGTAAGAGGCGATGCCGTATCTGCCCAAATGATCAGCCAATACCCAAAATGGTTTGTGGCCTAAGATTTCACAGTTGCGGTCTTGGGCACCTGAGCCCGATACCATAATGACAAGAGGAAAGGCACTTGATTTCTCTAATTCGGGCAAAATGAAGCTTCCAGAAATCTTGATTTTCTTGGCTGTGGATATCTCGATTTCTTTTTCAAGATAAGGAAACGGTGCTTTGGGGTCTTGCATTTTACCCTTTACTTCCTTGACGGCTTGCACTTCTTTATAGAACACAGCCTTCCAGGTCAGGCCTGATTGCGCCATTGTACCCACCAAAGAATCGCCTTGCAGTTTGGCCGCATACGTGAGGCCGATCATTTTCCAACTGAACCACAAGCTGTCGTTAAACAAAGCGTAGTCTTCCATGGTTTGTGGTTTCAGTTTGGGCTGATCCGGAATAGAAACGATAACCGCGCCATCTCGCCCAACACCTTCAATTTGTAAATCCATCAATAGCGATTTGCCCGCCACTTGAAAATTACTATGCCAAGTACCTTGTATTTGTGCGTAATAAGTGGATTCAATAAATGGAAGGATGAATAATAAGACAAGGTAGTTCAGCTTCATTTTTTTCAAATTAGGTTGTAAGAAATTGAATCAACAAATTAATAAATCAACAAATCAAGATTTATATTCAGGGAATAAGCTTAGAATGCCTTCTTCTGACGCTGCGCAAATGCCGCGTTCTGTGATGAGGCCATTCACCAAACGGGCAGGCGTTACATCAAAACCGTAATTGGCTGCAGGGGTAGTTTCAGGACAAATAAGGACAGGTTCTATGTGGCCAGCTGCTGATTTGCCGATGACGTATTTGACCTCATTTTGGTCGCGTTCTTCGATCGGAATTTCCTTGAGGCCATCTTTAATGGTCATGTCTAGGGTGGTAGAAGGCAGCGCCACATAAAAAGGAATGTTGTTGTCTTTGGCTGCCAACGCTTTGAGATAAGTGCCGATTTTGTTGGCGACGTCACCATTTCTGGTGGTGCGGTCGGTGCCTACAATAACGAGGTCTACCATTTGGTGCTGCATGAGGTGCCCGCCGGTGTTGTCTACAATAAGGGTGTGTGGCACACCATGACGAGTGAGTTCATAAGCGGTAAGGTTGGCGCCTTGATTGCGCGGCCGGGTTTCGTCTACCCAAACATGGACCTTGATTCCTTTTTGAACGGCTTGGTAAATAGGGGAGGTAATAGTGCCCCATTCAATACAACCAAGCATGCCTGCGTTGCAATGCGTTAAAATTTGAACAGGATCGCCATTTTTCTGCGCCGCGATGGCTTCAATCAGTGGCAAGCCGTGCACGCCGATCATGCGGCAAGTTTCGATGTCTTCTTCAACAATTCGTCCGGCTTCAGTCCAGGCAGCTTCTAAAAAGTCAGTTGCGTTGTCTAGTGCTGTGCGCATGCGGTCTAAGGCCCAAAATAGATTGACTGCTGTTGGGCGCGACGCTCTTAAGGTGCTGAATGCTTCATCTAGGAAAGCTCCGTCGTAGCCTTCTTTGATCATTTCACGCACAGCGAGATAAATCCCGTATGCTGCAGTGGCGCCAATGAGTGGTGCGCCCCGAACAGTCATGCTGCGGATGGCTAAATCTGCATCTTTGTACGTGAGCAAGCGAACAACAACATAAGCATGAGGTAACTGGCGTTGGTCAATGACCTCCACATCTCTTTGGGCGGTTGTCCAGATGGTTCTAAATGTAGCTGACATAATGTATAAAATGAAAAAAGCCCGTTTTCACGGGCTTTCTTGTTATGATTAAAGGCCGAAAGCCGTTTTGACTTGATCTACGTAATCGAGTTTTTCCCAAGTAAAGAGTTCTACCTCGCGGCTTACTTTAGAACCATCTGGCGCTGTAAAGTGTTTGGTAACAACTTCGTTCTGGCGACCCATGTGGCCGTAAGCAGCTGTTTCTTGGTAAATCGGGTTGCGCAATTTGAGGCGTTGCTCAATAAAGTAAGGACGCATGTCGAAGATTTCGCCGATTTTGGTCGCCATTTCACCGTCTGACATGGATACTTTAGAGGTACCATAGGTATTGATGTACAAACCACAAGGTTCAGCGACACCAATTGCATAAGAAACCTGAACGAGCACTTCGTCACAAAGACCTGCAGCTACCATGTTTTTGGCGATGTGACGCGTTGCATAAGCTGCAGAACGGTCTACTTTAGATGGATCTTTACCCGAGAAAGCACCACCACCGTGTGCGCCTTTTCCACCGTATGTATCTACGATGATTTTGCGACCTGTTAAGCCGGTGTCACCATGTGGACCACCGATGACAAATTTGCCGGTTGGGTTGATGTGGTAAGTGATGGCGTCATTGAAAAGCGCTTGTAACTCAGGCTTGAGCTTCGCTTTTACGCGTGGAATCACGATTTCAATGATGTCTTTTTTGATTTTGGCCAACATTTCTGCTTCAGGAGCGAAATCGTCGTGTTGGGTCGAGACAACGATGGTGTCGATGCGTTGCGGCGTGTTGTCGTCGGAATATTCAATGGTTACTTGAGACTTCGCATCTGGACGCAAGTAAGGAATTAATGCTGCCTCGTTGTTGCGAATAGCGGACATTTCTTCCAAAATTTTGTGAGCGAGATCTAGTGCTAAAGGCATGTAGTTGTCGGTCTCTTTGGTGGCATAGCCAAACATCATGCCTTGGTCGCCAGCGCCTTGGTCTTCTGGATTGCTGCGCTCAACACCTTGATTGATGTCCGAAGATTGTTCGTGAATAGCTGATAAGATACCACAAGAGTTGGCGTCAAACATATATTCTGACTTTGTGTAGCCAATTTTGCGAATGGTTTCGCGGGCAATTTTTTGAACGTCGAGGTAAACGGTAGACTTTACTTCGCCTGCCAAAACAACCTGACCAGTTGTGACGAGGGTTTCGCAAGCTACTTTTGAACTCGGGTCAAAAGCCATAAAGTTATCGATGAGTGCATCTGAAATTTGGTCAGAGACTTTATCTGGGTGCCCTTCTGAAACGGACTCGGATGTAAATAGGTATGCCATGAGCTTGAATAATTTGGACGCAAAGTTACAAAATAAATTTGCTTTGCTCGCGCACTTTTCTACGCAGCAAAGGATTAGGTCGGTAGCGGTCTTCGCCGTATTCTGAAAATAAGGATTCTAGTTTGTCGAGCACCCATTCCGCACCGAGTTCATCTGCCCAAGCCAACAATCCTTTTGGGTAGTTGACACCTTTGGTCATGGCCAGGTCAACGGCATTTGGGCTTGCCACTTGCATGAAAACAGCATCAGCTGCCTCGTTGATCAATAGCACCAAAATGCGCTCAAAAATTTGCTTGCCCAAGACGGGGTCTTTTGTAGGTGAAGGTGGGGTACTGCCTTCTTTATAGTCATAAAATCCTCTGTTTGTTTTTCTTCCTAAAAAGCCGGCCTCCATATGGCGTTTTTGGGTAAACGAGGGTTTGAATCTAGGGTCGTAGTAAAACGCGGCAAAAACAGTTTCTGTGACGGTATAGTTGATGTCATTACCGATGTAGTCCATGAGCGTAAAAGGTCCCATCTTGAAACCGCCCATTTCGGTCATGGCCCAGTCGATAGTAGCGAAGTCGGCCAAACCTTCTTCGTAAATACGAAGCGCTTCACCATAAAAAGGACGCGCCACTCGATTGACGATAAAACCTGGCGTGTCTTTGCAAACAACGACGGTTTTGCTCCAGCTGGTGATGAGCTGTTCGATGTGTTGGGTATAAGAAAGGGAAGTAGCCACACCTGGTATGACTTCTACAAGCGGCATTATCGTTGCCGGATTGAAAAAATGTATGCCCATGAATCTGCTGGCATCTTGCAAGCAAGCGCCGATAGAGGCAATAGATAGAGATGAAGTATTGCTTGCCAGCACACACGAAGGGTTAACCACTTGCTCAAGTTGTGTAAAAACTTGGTGCTTGATTGCCAGATTTTCGACAATAGCTTCGATCACTAAACTCGCTTGGCTGTGGTCGCTGAGTTGGGTAGAAAACTGTAGGTTTTCTAGAATTTCTTGTCCTGAATCAGCCGAAAATTTCCCTTTTTCTACAAGCTTTTCAATACTTTTTTTGATTTGTTGTTCGGCGCGCAATAGTTGCTCGGGGTTGGTGTCGCTGAGCACAACACGATGTCCACTTTGGGCTGCTACTTGCGCAATGCCAGCGCCCATTGTGCCGGCGCCAATAACACCAATAATTTCTTTCATACTAGTTTCCTTTAAATTCAGGGTTTCTTTTTTCGAGAAAGGCACTCACGCCTTCTTTGAAGTCATTGGTTTGTCCGGCTTCGGTTTGCAAGATTTCTTCAACTTTCAATTGGTTTTCTAATGAATTATACAAACTCAGATTCAGGGCTCTTTTTGTGAGTCCAAGACCTTTGGTAGGCATTTGAGCTAATTGAAGTGCCAGTTTGCTGACGGCTGCACTGAAATCTTCATCTGCAACTGCTTTGTAGATCATGTTCATTTGCTCTGCATCTTTTGCGCCTACTTTTTCTGCAGTCATCATGAGGGCCATCGCTTTTTGTAGCCCTACTAAGCGCGGCAGCAAAAAGGTACCTCCAGAATCTGGAATAAGACCGATTTTCGAAAAGGCTTGAATAAACGACGCACTTTCTTTGGCTACAACGAGGTCGCAGGCTAGGGCAATATTTGCACCCGCACCCGCTGCAACGCCATTCACAGCAGCAATAACTGGCTTTTCTAATTCCCGAATTTTGAGAATAATCGGGTTGTAATGTTCGCCAACAATTTTTTGCAAAGCAGGGCCTTCAGGGTCAGTAGCTTCGGCTAAATCTTGACCCGCACAAAAGGCTTTGCCTTCTCCCGTAAGAACCACTGCCCTGATGTTTGCATCTGAGCTGCAACGGTCGAGTTCGGCTTGCAATTGCAAAGCCATGGTGCGGTTGAAAGAATTGAAGACACTAGGTCTGTTCAGCGTGATGGTGAGTACCCCATCTTCAAAATGAGAAACAATTTCTGACATATTTTTATGATTGATAACGATTGAGTAATGCTTGCCCACGTTCTTTTAAAGTGAGGCGCAAGCTTGCAGGTTCCAGTACTTCGACCTCCCCAGCGTAGCCAAGAAGGTTTCTGATGAATTCTTCGGTAATTAAAATGCGGAGTTCAAATAAGCTGTATTCAGGTTGTTTGTCAAGGAGCTTTTGAGAGGCATGAAATGCTTGTGTTTCAATATAGCGTGCCGCCACTGCATCGGCTTTTAAGACAATTCTGAGTGCTTCTCCTTTAAACGCTGTAATACCAACAGCATCTCGAAAATAAACAGTTGCATCGAAGTCGGAAGGAATTTCTGCTGCCTCATCGAGCAATTGGAGCTCAGACATGCGGTCCAGTGCAAAGGTCGTGATGTCTTGTTTTTGAACATCAAAAGAGATGAGGTACCAGCGGTTGCGGTATTCTTTCAAAAACAGAGGGCTCACTTTTCGAGGCTTGGCTTGCTGCTGCTGAAAACTCGTGTACATAAACCACACCCGTTTTTTAGCTTGTACGCCTTCTAAAAGTGTGGGTAAATATTCGTTGCCACCAGTAGAAACCGCAGCTTCAAACTGAATGAATTTGGAGAGTTCCTGACTTTGATCGCCCACTGCAACGCGGTCAACAATTTTGTCTATGGCCATGCCAAATTGCTGAAAGAAAGGAACTTCTCTAAATTGTTGGAGTGTAGAGACCGCAAAGCGTATGGAAGACAATTCGTCTTCAGATAGCGGAACGTCATTGATGCTAAAGTCGGGGTCTTCGTAGAAGTAGCCGCCATTTTTTTTGCTGTAGCGAATGGGTGCGTCGTGTTCCATTTTCATCGTAAAGAGGTCTTTTTCGATGGTGGAGGCACAAATATGGGCGCCTGATTCAGAACCAAATAATGATTCTTCGCAAGCAGCACGCAGCGCTTCTTTCGACGGAAAGGATTTGTATTTATTGCGCAGCATCCGGTCGATGATGCGGTAACGAATCAATGCATTTTTAATATGGGGCATTAGTGGGCTTCCAGTTTTTGCTGGTAGCCAAAGAGCTCAAAAAACTTGATGGCCTTGACCACTTCATATGGAACGTCGTCTTCCCAGCTTTGCGCATTGGCTTTGATTTTACTCAAGACATCATCTGATAAGATGTGCAACAAACTTGGGTCGTATTCTTGCAGGGCGGTAATTTTGTCGTTGGCCTGCATGTAATTGAGCAAACCAATGAGGTTCTCAGGGAGTTTGATATTGCCTAGGTGGTATAAACTGCCGTCTTCCACGTTGATAGCCGGGTAAATATAGAGCTTGACGTTGTGTCCAAAACCTCGACCAAAAGCTTCTAGCAAACCTCCTGGCAAATTGTCGTAGTATTTCTCATCAAAAATGATGTGCAAATTGTAGATTCCCATAATGACACCAACTAAGTTGCCTCGCGCAATTGAAGAGAGGTATTCAAGCATTTTGTAGTGCTTGAGGTAGTTAGAAACCATAACCGTATAGCCCAAAGAGCCAAGTAATTCTGCGCGGTCTAGGAAGTCTTTGTCGGAAATTTTGCCATCGGCTGTGAGGTCTTTGAGCGTGAGTTCAAAAACGACCTCGAGTTGCTCGGGCTTGACGCGCTTTTCTTTGGCAAATGCCGCACGTGCGCGCTCGATCATGTCGATGTGGACTTTGGTAACGGGTCTGAACCTGCCCCTCATGAGCAAGATGTTTTTCTTGTAGAGGGCGGTAGAGGGCTGCATGACATTTTTGGCTAAGTCGAACATTGTAGCATTGGTGATGCCGCGTCTGACTAAGTTGAGCGCAATAATGCGATTGTCGGTGTCTTCAAAATCAGGCCCTGAGATGCGGAGCATATCGATTTCCATGCGGTCTGGCGGCAAGCGGTGCACGATGCCATCGATGAAATCGTCGATGTTGCCCGATTGAAAATAACACGCATAAATGAGGTTGACACCTAAAATCCCCAAAGCTTCTTGTTGTGCTTTGTGGCTGTTGTCGTGCATTTTGATGTGCAAAATGACGTCGTTGGGTTTTTTGTTGAGTCCTAGTTGGAAACGCATGCCAACCCAACCTTGGCCTTGATTGGTTTTGTGGTAATTGAGCGACTCTACTGTGTTGCAGAAAGCAAAAAAGCAAGCATCTCGGTTCTTGACAGGTAAGATGTCTTGGAGGTGTTTGAATTCTGTTTGCAGCATGGTGAGCAAGCGTTCTTCACATACGTAGCGAACGGTTTCTCCGTACATTGAATCCGATACTTTCATATCGTAAGCAGACTGCGTATAGGCAATTGTTCCTGAGCTTCCGCCTGCTTTGAAAAAGTTAGCGGCAACTTCTTGACCTGCACCAATTTCTGCAAAACAACCATAGATGTCTTTGGTTAGATTGATTTTTAGGGCCTTGTCTTCGGTTGTTAAACGACTTGCGCTCATGTTAGTTCGGGTCTTTGAAATTCGGGTTTGAAATAAAGGAGTTGTCTGTAAGGGTGAGCAGAAACTTCTTGAGCAAGTATTTTTCTTGCGCACTCAATTGAACGCCACCTTGATTGGCAAATTCAATGAGTGGATCTATTGTAGGGGAGACGTGCACACCGCTCGAATAGTGCTCAATGACTTGGTCTAGGGTTTGGAAACGACCGTCGTGCATGTAGGGCGCACTGAGTGCGATGTTGCGCAACGTAGGCACTTTAAATTTGCCGTAATCTTCTGGGTTGCCGGTTACGCTTCCACGACCGAGGTCGGTGAAATTGGCATCTAGACCGTTGTTGCTGTATTTTTTAACGCGCATGAGAGGGCCGTTGTGGCAGTGAAAGCAGTCGGCTCCATTCAAACTTTTAAAGAGGTCATAGCCCGCCCATTCTTCAACGTCAACGGTTTGCAAGGTACTTTGTTCTTGGGCTGTAAGCGACATCCCGTTTTCGTATTTGTACATGACGTCGTATTTAGACGATGCAGAAATCATGGTGCGGATGAATTGCGCAATGGCTTTGGTTACTTTGATGGAGTCTATACCTGGTTCGCCAAAGGCACGGTAAAATTTGTTGCGGTAGTTGATGTCTAGGTTGAGTTTATACACTGCATCTGGCCAACTTTGGTGCATTTCAATGGGGTTAGGGACAGGGCCTAATATTTGTTTTTCGAGTGTAGAGGCACGGCCATCCCAGAAAAAGAAGTTGTCCCAACCGAGGTTGATGAGCGCCATGGAATTGCGGTTACCTGCAATGCCGTCTATGCCGGTGGAATATTTATTGGGGTCTGAGAAACTACTTTGAGGCATGTGACAAGAGGCACAACTCATGGAGTCATTGCCAGATAGACGTTTTTCATAAAATAACCAACGACCAAGTGCAACCCCTTCTTCTGTCATGGGGTTGTCGGAAGGGATGATCATGTCTGGAAAATGACTCGGAATTTCTAAGGCATAGGGCGTGGCTTGAAAAGTGGTTTTGTCTTTGCGACAAGCCCCGAATAAAAGCAACAGGCTAAAGAAAATCAGTAGTTTTTTCATTAGTATGGGCTAATTGCGTTTTTGAAGTTGGCAATAACTTTTTGAGTAAGTGCTTCTTGCCCAGCAGCGGTGTGGGTGAGGTTTTCCGTGCTGAGATTGATGCTGTTGGCGCCTTGGCCTAAGAAGGCTAGTAAGTCTAGTTTGAGTTTGAACTCTCGGGTTTGGTTGCCGATGTCTGTCCAGTTGACGGCATTGAACTGCAGATTTTGAGCGTAGGCATCAGTGCCAATATGAAAACTAAATGAGAGATCTGGGTTGGTAGTGGCGTCTAGGATGGTATCTACCTTGCCTTCGAGATTCATGAAGATATAACCTGGATTCCAACCCCAATGCATTGGACCAGCGTTGCTGATATTGAGGGGGCTTTCATTCGGAAAGGCGCTCGGGTCAAGGTGATTGAGACTGCTGTCTACACCCAAAACGGCACTCAAATTATTGAAAAGAGCGTAGTCACCTTCTTTTTTGAAAAGCAGGCTTCCGGTTTCTCGGTAATCGAGCAAGGCAGCCTGATGCAGCGCATTGCTTCCGTTGCCAAAAAGCGTGAAATAACACTTGAGTTCAGTGAATTTAATTTTGTAGCCTTCTTGTGTTGTGTAGATGCTGTCCATGTAAAAAGGCAAAGCACCAAAAACAGGTTGCATGCTGACTTGAATTTGCGCTTTGGGCGGCGTGGGTTTGTCGTCGCCACATGCCGTAAGAAGCAATACAATAAATACGCTTGAAAATATTGATTTCATCTAACAAAAATACATCAAAACGCTCAAAATGTTCTTAATTTTAGGAAAAGTTCAGTCCAAATCCAACTAATGCCCCAACCTTCTTCCAAAGCCTTACGCGTTTATGCCGCATCTGCGGGTAGCGGCAAGACGCATCGTCTTGTTTTAGAGTATCTTAAGATTTTACTTTCCGACGCCAATTACCGTCAGAAGTTTAGACATATTGTCGCCATGACCTTCACCAATAAGGCGGCCAACGAGATGAAAGACCGCATTCTGCAGACCTTGAGTGGCCTAGCTTACCCTGCAAGTGCCAATGCCAAAACGAAAGCGCTCCAAAAAGACCTCCTCAACGAAACAACACTCACAGCTGTTCAACTTCAGCAACGTGCAGCAGGCGCCCTCCAAGGCATTCTGCATCACTACGAAGATTTCAATATCTCTACTATTGACAAATTCAATTTGCGCCTCATTCGCTCCTTCAGCCGAGACCTCGACTTACCTGCCGATTTTGAAGTGGTACTCAATGAAAAGTTGATCCTCGATGAAGTTTTAGATTTACTCATTGCACGCTTGGGGCAGCCCGACGCGCTTGAACTGACCCGCTGGATGCTTGCCTATGCCAGAACTAAGGTAGCAGAAGGCGAGTCCTGGGACTTCAAAAAATCTTTGCTGCAGTTTTCTGAAGTATTGAGCAAAGAGCGCAACGCCAAGGAAGTTGCACAGTTGCTCACCAATGTGTACACGCCAGAAACCTATAAAGATTTTCAAGATAGGGCCGCCACCATTAAGGCCGATTTTATGGCGCTTTGCGCTGCTGCCAATGCGCTTGCGGCACCTTACAAAGGCACACATTTCAAGACCCCGACCGATCAAAAGCGTATCGATGCATTTGTCGAGGATCCGAACTGGGGCCTTGGCAAGCTCAAAGGGCCATTTTATGCACCCACTTTTCTGGAAAAACTAGAAAAAAACGCATACGCATTGCCCGAAGACGTCAACGACGCCCTTTTGAGCTTGTCGCCTGCTTACGAGCAGGCATTTGCTGCGCATCTACTCGTCGAGACCCAACGCAAAAACTTTTACGATATGGCCTTGCTGCAATACGTCGCGCAGCAAACCAAGGCCCTCATGACCGCCCAACAGCAAATCCGCATCTCAGAATTCAATCAACTCATCAGTCAGTTGGTACAGGGAGAGCAAGCGCCTTATATCTACGAGCGTTTGGGCATTCGCTACGAGCATTTTTTACTAGATGAATTCCAAGATACCTCGCGCTTGCAGTGGGTCAATATGATTCCTTTGGTGTTGGAGGCCATTTCCTACGAACGCGCCAACCTCATTGTCGGCGACGCCAAGCAAAGTATTTACCGCTTCAATAATGGTTTAGCAGAGCAATTTGTCGCATTGCCAAGTCTGTACAATCCTGAAAAAGATCCACAAATGGCGCTAACTAGCGCACGATTTGAAGCAAGTGGCGAGAAAAACAGCCTAGACGACAACTACCGCTCGGCCCCACAAATTGTCGCGTTCAATAACGCTCTTTTCAAGCAGTTGGCCCTTTCTTTGCCCCCTCAGCACCAAGATTTCTATGCTTCTTTGCACCAGCACCCCAAATCAGATAAGTCGGGCTTTGTGCAGATAGAAAGCTTGGTCAATGACCTCCCCGAAGAACTCCTTCACCAAAAATTACGCACTACCATCCAACAAGTCATCCAAGATGGTTTCAGACCTTGCGATATATGTGTGCTCACCGAAACCAATAAAAAGGGCAACGCCATTGCGCTTTCTCTCACGCAAGCCGGCATGCAGGTTGTTTCGCAAGATTCACTGTTGTTGCATTCCAATCCTTTGGTGCAGTTGTTTTTACTGTATCTCAAAAAGCGCGCAAAGCCAGCCAATCCAACCTTAGGAAAGCGTTTGGCAGAAGCTTACTTGCGTGCAAAAGGCAAGTTCGATGTGGCCAGCTATATGGCCTATTTCAAGACTTTCGAAAAAGACGGCAGGCAGTTGCGTTTCTTCGATGAAAATGCGTTTTATAAAGCAGAATTCGGTTCAGAAGAGGCACTTTTCATGCCTTATGAACACCTTTTCGACTTGCTACAGAAAGTAGCAGCCTGTTTTCAGATCAACGATACCCAAGAGCCTTATGTTCATCACTTTTTTGATGTCGCTTTTCAATACCAGCTCAATCGCAATGCGGAGCTTCTGCCCTTCATTGAATTCATAGAACAAAACAAGGATAAGTTGGCCCTGCAAATGCCAGAATCTACTGAAGCCATTCGCATCATGACCATTCACAAAGCGAAGGGCTTGGAATTTCCCGTAGTGCTCATGCCAAGTTTGGATTTCAGCATCATCATTTACGGACTCTCTAAGTTTTTAATGAAAGCAGGAGATGGCTTGGCTTATTCGTTTCCGACCGATGTAATAGCTGAGTTCAAGACTTTTAAAGAACAAGAGTTGGCCGCAATTTATCTGGACAAACTCAACTTGCTTTATGTAGCCCTGACCAGACCCGAAAGCAGACTCTATATTTGGAATCACCATAAAGCCAAAGGGTTTGGCGCACAAATTCACCAACAACTCACCTCGCTTCCAGGTCTTTCCCTCCAAGAAGAGCATATTTACGTGGCAGGAGAAGCAATTCCAAGGGTGGTCAGCGCGGAGGAAAAAATCAAACAGGAGGCTTCAAACACCAAATTTTATCATCCAATGGCCCTGCCTGATCAACTCTGGTATCCCTCATTGGTTTTCAGAACCCCCGACCTCGATCAGGTACCAGATCAACTTTTCGGGCTCGCTTTTCATCGCCTGATGGCACTTTGTTCATCTGCTGCTCAGTTGCCCCAAGCAATTCAGGTCGCCTTACAAGAAGGTGCTATTGCCTCAGATCAACTCCCCGAACTGAATGCCGCGGCCCAAAGATTTTGGCAACATATTGCTGCTCAGCAACTTCAGGAGGGGATTTTAGAAGAATTCAATGAACAGCGCATTATAGCCGACATCAATCAAATGAAACAGCCCGATAAAGTATGGCTTAAGCAAAAGGAGGTGGTTGTGATTGATTTCAAGACAGGCCTGCGCAATGACGCCCATATGAAGCAAATCATTTCTTACGCCGGACTACTAGAAAGTATTTTTAACTTGCCCGTCAGGCCTTTTTTATACTACACACAGCTCGATTTATTCTTGGAGTTGTGAGTCAAGGCCTGCAATTTCGGCCGATAATTTTAGGAAAGTATAGACCAGCGGATGCGGGAGGTCTCGGGTAGAGGATATCTGCGGACAAAAACTCGATGACAAGAAGAAGGGGTGGTCTTTGAGTGTAATGATCTCGGGGTCATCGAACTGATTGACCGCCTCAATATCAATAAACTCACCAATCAATTGTTCGAGCAGTTGCGGATACATGCTATAGCGCGTTGCACTCAGCTCCACAGCACTGCAGTTCTCGTACAAACGTTCCATTGTTGCCGTCTTTGGAAGTACTTCTATGCGCTCAAAATGATTGCTATTGACAAGATTCTCAGAGATGAGCTTCTCGCCAAAAGGATTCATGTTGTTGGCGGTAATCAGGTATTCGATAAAGATTTTAAAGCAATCGCCTGTAGCAAAAACAGGGATGTTGAGTTCGACGAGCTGTCGGAAAACACCATTTAAGAAAAAAGGATTGACGTAGGGGCCCGGTGCAACCCAAATACCGTCGTATTGTTCAAAGACCGGTTTTTTGAATTGTAAAGCCTCATTGATTTTGATCCAGTAATAATTGATTTCTAGCTCAAGAAATTCGGCAGCGTGGTCCAAGGAAAGGTTCGTCGCGTGGTGCGAGTTGTAGGTGAAGTTGTAGTCGCCTATAATTGCTATTTTGAGTGCTTCACTCATTCAGGCGTTTTGGTGCTACAAAAAGTTTAGCGCTTGAACCAACTGCGCAACTTGGCGTTGTTGATTTGAATCGATTCTTCAACGCCTGTTTGTGGGTCTACATACCAAACTTTACAGCTAAAGGTAACCTCGAATAGGGAGTAATCGCCAGTACCGTCCGAAGCTTGCTTTAAAATTGTAAAGTTGGCTGTTTGGCCTGGGTCGGTCTCGCGAGAAATCCAGAATTTACCCGTATTGTCTGTATAAGAGACCTGAACACCGTTGATGCTGTTGGTAGCAAGCGTGGTCACATCTTTGAAAGGTATAGGATTGCCTGAGTTGGTCATGTGAAAGTCGTTGAACATAGGAAGGGTAGGAGTGGAGCTCCCGGTGGCATCCCATTCAAGTGAACCAAAGGCTAAAGTAATGCTTTGTGGATTCGACATAGAAGCGATTCCTGAAGAGTAGATCACCTTTGACATGATCGGTGCTACATTCACAATTTGCGTGTCCAAGGCGAAGCCTAGGTAGTTGTTCACGTTTTGAGTGAGCTCAACTTGTGTGCCGTTGATGTAGCCGATAAAACTGGCATTTAAATCCACTTTGTTGCTTGGTGGTGGAATGACTTCGTGTTCGATGCAGGCTGAAGAAATCAGTAAAAGTAAGGTGGCTAAGAAGGCAAAGCGCGTCAGTTTCATGCGTTTGTGTTTAGGTTACAATAACTCAAATTTAGTTCTATAAACGCAATTGTCCAAAAAAAGATGCCTAACAAGTAAAAAAAGAAATATCAAACGGCATTAAATAGCTGCAGAAATTCCTGAAGTGCGTGCGCTTGAAGCGGGCTTGCTCCTTTACAAATGAGCGCATGTACTTGCTCCGCTTTTTGTTCAGAACTTTTTTTGGTTCCTTTTTTCAAGGTGAGCTCTGACCAGGATGTTTGAAGGAAAGCCAAGAAGTTGTCGGCGTTAACTTCCGATAAAGAAATGTGCGAAGGAAGTTGAAAATGATAGAAATTCCAGATGTCTTTTTGAAAATCAAAAACAGTGATGAAATCTAAGCCAATGTGCAGCAATCCCGGAAGTTTTGTGTACACTTTTTCAAGAACAATATTGGAAAATAAGTCAATAAATTCTTGGGCTTTTGAAGGGTTGTTGGCTGCGAGTTGCCGCCATTCGTCATCGTAAATTGCATTGATGACAAGGAAATGCTTGAACTCCGTTTCGAGCTCGGTCAATTCTTCTGCGCTTAAGGGTCTAAATTTGAGCATTATTCTGCGTCGCTAATCTGGACTTCTAAGCTGATGTCGAGCAATTCGTCTACAATTTTTTCTGTAATGGCTTGCTCGAGCACAAATTTGTATTTACCCTTAAAAGGTACCTTACGTCGCTTGAAAATGAGTTGGTGCTCTACAATCGTACCCGATTTTTTTCCGATCCAGTTGCCGTTAGGGTCGGCCATTTTGATTTCGTAAGGTTCGCGTACACTTTTGCCAAAAGGCGGTGTGGTGCGCAAGAAAATCCAGAGGTT
>JACCDQ010312213.1_pt1 | contig 74705 bp, 89 predicted proteins | sample 7446031 | NCBI WGS metagenome assembly JACCDQ01 (sample SAMN15323442, study PRJNA562643) | freshwater metagenome | isolation source: river surface water | place: USA:Blue River Watershed | collected 2017-08-17
AAAGCGCTATTATTCAATGTCTTAAATAACTACAAATTCAGGCCGCTTGAGGTCAGTCAGTTTGACTGCGGCCGACGATGTTGTCATATATTCATTTGTGAATTATGACGGCATCGCATTTCCTATCCCGTCACGCCAGAAAAATTTTGATTTGTCAATGACCACAACTCCCTTGAGAAAATCAGTCACAACAGGCAGTGTGCGCATGTTTGCCAGGTTGGCAGTCGCCTTCATGCTGGGTGCCGTGTTCACGGCCCCGGCGATGACGCTGGGAGAACTGCAGGGCAGCGCACTGATTGGACGCCCCCTGGATTTGCGCGTGCCAGTCCGGACCAGCCCGGGTGAGCAACTTTCTGAGAACTGCGTGCGCGCGGAAATCCACTACGGCGAAGCGCAACAAAAAGCAGCTCGCATCAGCATTGAGGCCAATCAGTTGCGGCTGCAAATCGCCGAGGCTGTTTATGAACCGGTCGTCAAGATACAGGTGCGCACTTCCTGTGCTGGCAGCCAAATTCGCAGCTACGTGCTACTGTCTGATTTGCCCGCCGATGGTGTTACAGGTGCGGAGCCTGGCGCGCCGTCGCCCGCTGAGGCGGTCCAACCCGGTCGTTCCAACTCGGGCCCCGCCTCGGCTGCCATCGTCATGCCCCAACGCGCCGCCTCAGTGACGGTCAAGCCCGGCTTGACGACTCCTCGAAAAACAGCCTCAAGCGTCGTCAAAAACAAGAAAAGCGCCAAGAAGCCCAAGGCGAAGGTTGCAACGACCCAACGCGCCCGTGAGCGCAAAGCTGTTGCCGGACAGCCGAACAAATCGGTACTCAAACTCGACCCAACGGAAGTCCTGTCCGACCGGATGGACAACCTGGAACTCAACATGCCGTTCAAACCTGCCGACGATGCCCTGCAGCAAGGCAAGCAGATTGAAAAACTGCAGGCAGAACTCAAGGCAACGCGGGAGTTGGCTGCCAAAAATGACAGCAGCCTGGTCGCGGTGCGCAGCCAGCTGCAGCAGGCGCAATCCCAGCTGCAAATGACGCCGTATCTATATGGCCTGATCGCTCTGCTATGCGCCGGTGTGGCAGGCCTGGCCTGGCTTTGGCGCAGCCAGAAGAAACTGACCGCAGCATGGTGGCAACACGCATCAACTGAAGATTTGGAGACTTCTTTGCAGCCAGAAGCTCAAACACCAGCGCACAAGATTGCTGCGCTTGAGTCCTTGCCCGGTACCCCTAATGAGGTACCAGCCCTGAGCGAGTCACCACCCACCTTCACTGTCGCACCAATCAAGATCAACACGGAGTCAGTTCAGGACATCCGTCAGCAGACAGACTTCTTTGTCTCGCTGGGACAAAACGATCGTGCGATCCATATCCTGAATCAGCATGTTGCCGCGTCCGATCTACCCAACCCCCTGATTTGCATGGACCTGCTCGCGCTGTATCACCAAGCGAATCAAGTCGCCGAGTTTGATCGCCTGCGTGATGTCTGCCAACAGCATTTCCGTGTCCAGGTTCCTGATCTGGACACATTCCAGCACGAGGGCAAAGGTCTGGTCGGCTATCCAGACCTCCTGACCTCCCTGACACGACTCTGGCCCAGAGAACCTGCGCTGGTCTTCATGGACAACTGCATCTTCCTCAAGGACACGGCAAAGCCTCAAAGCCGCCTTGACCTGGCAGCGTTTCGCGACCTGCTAACCCTGCATGTGGTCGCCGAAGAGTTGGCGTTGCCAGTCGCGCCAGTGGCTGCGCCTGCGAACAAACCGGCAAATTCATTCACGGTCAATGAACTGAAGCTGGACTTTGTCCTGCCCGAAGACATACCACCGACACGTGCACCGTGAAATGCATCACCCAGGCCAGCTGTTGAATTGAACTTTTTGGCTAGCACTCACTCTTAGAGAGTGCTAACATCCCGGTATCAAGCAACAAGGAGTTCTGGCATGTCTACTTACACTGGCGTTACAGGCAACCCCCTGACCTTGGCAAACCCTTGGTCAGTCATTCCGGCATTGGGCCATCTGGATGCCTATATTGCGGCCGTCAACCGCATGCCCATGCTGACCCTGGAAGAAGAACAAAATTACGCGCACAAGCTGCGTCAAAACAATGATCTGGAGGCCGCCGGGCGTTTGGTCTTGTCCCACCTGCGTCTGGTGGTGTCGATTGCCCGCCAGTACCTGGGTTATGGCTTGCCGCATGGTGACCTGATCCAGGAGGGCAACATCGGCCTCATGAAGGCGGTTAAACGGTTCGACCCTGACCAGGGCGTGCGTCTGGTGAGTTATGCCATGCACTGGATCAAGGCCGAAATTCACGAGTACATCCTGAAAAACTGGCGCATGGTCAAGGTGGCTACCACCAAGGCGCAGCGCAAACTGTTTTTCAACCTGCGCTCCATGAAACAGCGCTACCAAAGTGATGATGCGGCGGCAGAGCTGGATACACACCGCACCACGCTCAACGAGAGCCAGATTGACGCCATGGCCGCCGAGCTGCACGTCAAGCGCGAAGAAGTGATTGAAATGGAAGCGCGGCTGGCTGGCGGCGATATATTGCTCGACCCCAGCCCTTCGGATGAACGCGACGATGCCTTCGGCCCGATCGCCTACCTGACCGATGCCGCACACGAACCCACCGCCATGCTGGAAGCACAACACCGCGACATGCTGGCCAGCGATGGCATATCTCGGGCACTGGACACACTGGATGCGCGTAGCCGACATATTGTGGAAGAACGCTGGCTCAAAGTGAACGACGACAACACGGGGGGCATGACGCTGCACGAACTGGCTGCCGTTTACGATGTCAGCGCCGAGCGCATTCGCCAAATTGAAGTCGCCGCCATGAAAAAAATGAAAAAAGCGCTGGTTGAATTTGCCTGACCTGCTGAAGAGCAACATAAGTTGCGCGAGTCTGCGCCACAATACCCCTGACAGCCTCGGCTTCGGGGGTATTGTTTTCACAGGAGAGATCATGCGGCGTTTATGGATCAAATTGGCGGCTATTTCCATGGCCGCCTGTCTCATGCCGGTGCTGGCGACCGCGCAAAACACATCCAAGGCACTGGCCTGGCCGAACAAAACCGTCCGCATCATTGTCGGGTTCCCTGCCGGCTCGTCGCCCGACCTGACAGCGCGAACCCTGGCTGAACCCCTGTCCAAGGCCCTGGGCCAGCCCGTCATTGTCGAGAACAGGGTAGGCGCCGGCGGCAACATTGGTGCCGACTACGTGGCCAAAGCCACCGACAACCATACCTTTGGCCTGATGATCAATGGCAACATGACCACGGCCAAACTGCTCAACCCCAGCTTGAGTTATGACCCGCTCCAGGACTTGTTGCCCGTAAGCCTGGTCGGTGTGTCACCGCTGGTGCTGATGGCACAAAAAACAGCTTCTGGTACCAATGCCCGGGAGTTTCTGGCCGCGGCCCAAAAAGCTGGCGGCAGCTGGAGTTACGGCTCGCCTGGTATCGGCACCATTGGACACATTGGTATGGAGTTGTTCCAAACCACGACCGGCGCCAAGGCTGTCCACGTGCCCTACCCAGGGTATGCCCAGGTAGCCACGGCCATGATCAGCGGCCAATTACAGCTGTCGATGCTGCCGCCTGCACTGGCTCTGGCGCAAGTCAAGAGTGACAAATTGCGTGCCATTGGCGTGACGTCGAGCGGCCGCAGCACACTGGCGCCCGAGTTGCCCAGCATGGCTGAGGTAGGTGTGCCTAACTTCAACCTTGAAATCTGGAACGCGGTCGCGGCGCCCAAGTCCACGCCCCCGGCCGTCATTGCCAAACTGGCCACCCTCGTCAGCGACATTGTCCGTTCACCCGAAATTCGCCAACAGCTTTTCACTCAGGGCTGGCAGGTGGCGGGCTCGTCACCCGAGGGACTGGCCAAACGCATTCAGGCGGACACCCTGGTTTTTGGCGGCATCATCAAAAAACTGGGTGTGAGCAACCAGTAGACCTAGCCGACAAGCAATTGCCGGATGTCGGCCGCAGTCAACTCAGGCTTGGTGCCGTAGCGTGTAAACAGACGCAATTTGCCCTTCGGGTCATAGATGAAATTGCCGGCTGTGTGGTCCATGCTGTAGCTGGTCGGGGTTGTCCCTTCGACCTTTTTGTAATAGACCTTGTAATCCTTGGCCAGCGCTGCGAGCTGCTCCGGGGTGGGCACCAGCGCCAAAAAAGTGGGGTCAAAGGCGGCCATGTACTCCTTGAGCATTTCGGGTTTGTCGCGCTCGGGGTCGACGGTGACAAACAGGCACTGGACGCGCTCGCCATCCTTGCCAAGCAACTGTTTAACCTGGGCCATTTCGGTCATGGAGGTCGGACACACGTCGGGACACTGGGTGAAACCGAAGAACAACATGACCACTTTGCCCTGGAAATCCTCCAAGGTGCGGATCTTTCCGTTGTGATCGGCCAAAGAAAAACCTTTGGCGTAATCAGCGCCAGTGATGTCAATGGCGCTGAATTGAGGCGCTTTAGGTGAGCAGGCAGAAAAAAGTCCCACCGTGCCAGTCACCATGGCGAAAGCAGTCATTGATTTAAGCGCGTGGCGTTTGTTCATACAGTCGATCATAAACCGGCCCAGGATCACCTCATGGGTGTCAAAGATAATGATCGATCAGCAGGGCAGCAAACAAAACACTCAGGTGAATCAAAGAAAAACGAAAGGTTTTGCGCGCCAGCAGATCCGAGTAATCGCGCCACAACCACCAGGCATGCAAAATGAAACCGGCATTGAGCACCAAGGCTACCGCCAGATACAGCCATGAACTCATGCCGTAGATGTAGGGCAGCAGACAAGCCGCCAACAAAATGAAGGTGTAAAGCAGCACCATCAGCCGGGTGAATTCATTGCCATGGGTCACGGGCAACATCGGCAGGCCTGACTTGCGGTAGTCCTCCACACGGTACAGCGCCAGCGCCCAAAAATGGGGTGGCGTCCAAAGGAAGATGATCAAGAACAGGATCAATGCCTCCGGTCCGACGTTGCCGGCCATCGCAGCCCAGCCCAGTACCGGCGGCATGGCTCCGGAGGCGCCCCCGATCACAATATTTTGTGGGGTCAGGGGTTTCAAAATCACCGTGTAAATCACCGCGTAACCGATGAAGGTGGCAAAGGTCAGCCACATGGTGAGTGGATTGACCCAAAAGTAGAGCAGCGCCGAGCCCAGCGCGCATAGCGTGGCCGAAAATAAAAGGGTATGGTGATCTGCCAGTTGACCCCTCGCTGTCGGGCGCCACGCGGTGCGCTTCATCTTGGCATCCAGTCCTTTTTCAATCAGACAGTTGAATGCGGCGGCGGCCCCCGCGACCAGCCCAATACCCAAACAAGCCACAGCCGCAATGCCAGCCTCATGCCAGGAGGGCAGACCCGGCACCGCCAGCACCATGCCGATCAGTGCGCAAAACACAATCAACTGAATGACACGCGGCTTGGTCAAAGCATAGTACTGCGCCCAGAGAGAGCTCTCCCCGGTCAGAGCGGGTTCGATCGGTTCACTGGCTTGGTTCATGCGATGTTCTCAAAATTTTTCATGGCAAGTGGTCTTGGTGCATCACGCTCTTCGCGCTTGACTCTGTCACAAGCCAGGTCAACAACAGCGCCAAGGCCGCAGCACCCGCGGTATGCAACAAGGCAGCAGCCAAGGGCCAGTCAAGCACCACATTGCTCAAGCCCGTGAGCAGCTGCAAGGTGGTCAAGGCGGCCAACATCCTGGCTGGGCGACGCCAACCGCAGCGGTGCAAGACATAAGCTGACACAAACAACAAGGTCAGCACCAGATAGGCCATCAAACGGTGCACATAATGAATCGCCGTCAGTGCCGCAAAGTCGATGGGCACACCGCTGGCTGTCATGCCCAATTCACGCCGGACCTCAAATCCCTGACGAAAGTTCATGACAGGCCACCACTGCCCCTGACACATGGGAAACTCCGGACAGGCCAGTACCGCATAGTTGGTGCTGACCCAGCCCCCAAGCATGGTTTGCAAAACCAGGAACATCAGGACCAGGCACAAGAAGCGCTGAAGAGAACGGGGCATGGCTGGCAGCGACAGTTTCATTGGGTCTCCGTGCGAGGTTTGTATGCCAATCAGGATCAGCAGACCCAAACCTCCCAACAAGTGCAGGGTAACAATCGCTGGATACAACTTCATGGTCACGGTCAAGGCGCCAAATGCGCCCTGCACACAGACCCAAAAAAAAGTCAGTGTGGGCAGCCACGGACCAGGCGCAGATTGCGCTGCCAAAGGATCCGAGCGGCGCGCAGTCCAATGCTGGCGCCATGCCAAAAACATCAGGACGAGGATCAAAGCGCCGACGCAGGACGCCAGATAGCGATGCAGCATTTCTATCCATGCCTTGCTGTGCGTGACCGGACCGGTCGGCATGGCGTTGACAGCAGCATCGATCTGCTGAGCCGCGCCAAGCGGCGAACCACTGCCATAACATCCTGGCCAATCAGGACAGCCCAAACCTGAATCAGTCAGCCTGGTGAAGGCACCAAAGACCACCAGATCAAAGGTCACAAACAAAAGAAACACCGTCAAGGCATGGCGTCGCGCCTGCAAAGTGGGGTAACGTCGCCAAATCCAGGCAATCGGCAGCGCCACCACGCCGACCACAATCAGCAGCATCTGCGCCAGAGGCGAGAAATCGTACAAAGAATCCACGCTGGGTTCAGGGCTGGTCGAGCCGCCCAGGTTTGTCCCAAGACGCTGACGCGGTCAGCAATCGACTCAGGTCACGTTTGACTTGGGCCGCATTTTTGAGGTCGAGAGCGGCCGGGAAACGCATCATCCATTTGCCAAAAGGATCAACGACGTACAGATGATCCGACAACTTTTTCCCTTGGCCTGGCGCCAACCATTGGGCCAGCCCTGCAGCGTCCACCCGCCACACCTGCGCACTGCTCAATGCCGGCACAAGTGCTTGGGGCACTTCGGCCTGGTCGTCAACCAGCCAGACCCAGTCAATCCGGTCCTTGTCGCGGCCCATGGTCTCGCGAAGTTGGCGTTGCAAATACAAGTGTTGCTGACACTGGGCGTCGCAGGCTCCACCCGCGACGCTGACCAGCAGCCATTGGCCCTTCAGTAAGGACAACCGGGCTGGCTTGCCGTCCAGGGCGTTGGTTGCCAAATCCGGAAGCTCGCGCTGGGGCTCAATGAGTTCACCAAAACTCTTGATCCGGTCAGGCCTGACAAGGTAGAAAGTGAGATACGAAGCCACCACAGGCGCTGCACACACGAGCCAGACCAGCAGCAGCCAGGCACGGCCGCGACGTGTGCTCCCCGAGGGATCACGCAGCGCCTCCTGTGCGGTAGGCACGGTATTCACAACCATGGTTAACGGTGTCTCCCAGTTTTCAGACTTGGGTGCGTCGGAATCTTTTAACAATTTGAAACCAAAGGTAATAGAGAGCTACAAGCCCGCTCAAGGTGAACCACTGAAATGCATAACCGTAATGGGTGTCGACACCAATATTTGGCTGCGGCCAATTTCTTGACAAGCCGTCATGCTGAGCTCCCGTCTCCTGCACGGTCACAGGCAACACACTCAGACCATTGGCATCTCCGAAGGTCTTCAGGTCGAGATTTTGCCTGATGCGTCCGTCATCACCGCTGCCCAAATCAAAATGACGGGAAGGTGGTGGGGATACCACGCCTTCAATTTCAACCGCAGACGCTGGATGTGACACATTTGGCAAAGCGTTGCGGTCCAGGAAATTGCGGGCCACCCAGCCTCTTTGCACCAGCACCACTTGCCCGGAGGGCTCCAGTTTCAAGGGCGTGACCACCACAAAACCGACACGACCGTTCATGCTCCGGTTATCGAGAAACACCGTAGCCGCGGGCAACCAACGCCCGTGAAGTTGCACGCGCCGATAAAGCAGTTCAGGCGCGTTGGCACTGGCCAGAAAGCCAAGGGTATCGAGTGGCGGCTTGACCTGGTTTTCTGCAATCGCGTCGCGCAATGCGAGTTTCTGCGCGGCTCGCCCTAACTGCCATTGGCCCAGTGCCAGCCCCACTAAAAATAACAGCAGAGAAAAACCACTGGCGATCCAGAAACGCCGACCTGTACTCAAGTGATAATCCAGTTCATGAAATACATTGTCATTGTGGCCTTCCTCGGAATTTTGGGCAGTTTGGCCGCTGCGTTAGTTTTCATGATGAAAAAAGGCAGCAGCGACAAAGATCGCGCCAAACACATGGCCAATTCTTTGGCACTGCGGGTCGGCTTGTCCATTTTGCTGTTCATAAGCATCTTGGCAGCCTGGTCCCTCGGGCTCATTTCACCCACAGGCGCGCCTTAACTTCAATCGCAGCCGCCCATCAGCTGCTGTAGCAGCAGGCACTGCACCAAGCGGTGCCTGGGCAACAATCAGGGCTCAGAGCCAATAAACAACGACGTAAAGACCCAACCACACCACGTCAACAAAGTGCCAATACCAGGCGGCACCCTCAAAGCCAAAATGCTGCTCTGACGTGAAGTGGCCCTTGCGCAAACGCAGGGTGATGAACAACAGCATCAACATGCCCACAAACACGTGAAAGCCATGAAAGCCGGTCAACAAGTAGAAGGTCGAACCATAGACCCCTGAGGCCAGCGTCAGGTTCATCTCGCTGTATGCGTGGGAATATTCGTAACCCTGCACAAACAGGAAGACCAATCCCAAAAGCACGGTCAACCACATGAAATTGATGGTCTTGCTGCGATTTCCGGCAATCAATGCATGGTGAGCCACCGTCAAGGTCACCCCTGAAGTCAGCAGCAAAGCCGTATTGATGGTGGGCAACCAGAACGGTGTCATGGTCTTGAACGGCTCAATGATGCCTGCGGGTGCAGCTGTCACACCAGCGACCACAGTCGGCCAGACCGCCTTGAATTCAGGCCAAAGCAAGGCATTTTCGGAATTCGCCAAATTTGGCACCGAGTGCACGCGCAACCACCAGAGTGCGGCAAAGAAGCCGCCGAAAAACATCACCTCGGAGAAAATAAACCAGCCCATGCTCCAACGGAAGGAAACGTCAATACGGCGGCTGTACTTGCCTGCTTCGCTTTCAGCGATTGCATCCTTGAACCACTGGAACAACACCACGGCGAACCACAACAAGCCGAAGATCGTCGCGTATTTGCCCCACGTGATGCCATTGATCCAATTGCCGGCGCCCAAGAGCACAAAGAAAAGGCCCACGGCGCCCATGGCAGGGTGCCTGGAAGTCGGCGGCACATAGTAATAGGGCGTCTTGTCGTGTGCAGTAGTACTCATTTTATTTTCACCTTTAACACTTAAATTTTCACCAATTCAAAACGTCAGACCGCCTGGGCCGCCAGGACGGCGTCGACAAGCCACAACAACGCCAAGACCAAAACCAAGGCTCCCAGCACGCCAACCACAATCACATGCACGGGTTTGACGTGCTGCATATCCTGCTGGTGGCCGCTGCGTTTGCGCAAACCCACAAACGCCCAGGCCACGATCCTGACAGTGCGCCAAAACGGCAACTTGTCGGGCACCTTGGTCTCAGGTAACTGTTCTGCCATCAGGATCCATCCTTTGCCTGCTCCATGGCCCAGTTGTTGGCCACAGGCGCTGGTGGTGTCTTGCCACCGACCTCAAAAAAAGTATAGGACAAAGTAATGGTCTTGACATCCGTTGGCAAGTCACTGCCCACCACAAAAACCACAGGCCAGGTTTTCTTTTCACCAGGGGCCAGTGTGTGCTCTTTGAAGCAGAAACACTCGACCTTGTGAAAGTTGGGGCCAGCCTGTTCAGGCGCATAGCTGGGTATGGCTTGTGCCGTGATCGTTCGTTCCTGCATGTTGTGAAACTCATACATGACGGTGGCCAACTCGCCTGGATGAACGCGCAGGCTGCTCTTTTCCGGCTTGAAACGCCAAGGTCCGCGTGCATTTGCATCAAACTCCACGGTCACCAGACGAGAGGCATCGACCTGTGTGTTCAGAGGCTTGGAATTCCCTGAGCTTTCGATGAATCGATCCCCCAGGGCCAGCACATTGATGCCCGTCACTTCACAAAATACTCTGTACAAGGGCACGATGGCATAACCGAAGCCGAACATGGCCAGCGCCAGCAAGGCAAGCTTGAATTTCAGCGAGTTGTTTTTAGACCAGAGTTTCACGGCTAAATCCCAAAATAACTCATACGAAATACGACGCCAAGAAAGAACACGATGGCGATCAATGCCAGCGTCAAGCCCAACCTCCGGTTGGCCTTGAGCTTGGTGGGACCAGCCTCATAGTTATCCATGGCGTCCGTCCTGAATCAGCCGATGATCTTGGTCGCTGAGGCGTCCAGTTTGGGCGGATTTTCAAACGTGTGGAACGGCAACGGTGCGGGCAGTTCCCACTCCAGGCCTTCAGCACCGTCCCAGGGGCGCTGCGGGGCCGGTTTGCCTTGACCACGCATGGCCGGCAACACAATGAACAACAGAAAGTACACCTGTGCAAACCCGAAGAAGAACGACCCCACCGAGGCGATGCTATTGAAGTCGGTGAATTGCATCGGATAGTCGGCGTAACGGCGCGGCATACCGGCCAGACCCAAAAAGTGCATCGGGAAGAAGGTCACGTTGAAGGAGATCAGTGACCACCAGAAATGCAGTTTGCCACGGGATTCGCTGTACATCACGCCCGTCCAACGCGGAGACCAATAGTAGTAGCCCGCAAACATGGCGAACAGGGAGCCGGCCACCAGCACGTAATGGAAATGAGCCACCACGTAGTAGGTGTCCTGAATCTGGATGTCAATCGGTGCCATGGCCAGAATCAGACCGGTGAAGCCGCCCATGGTGAACACAAAGATGAAACCCACCGCAAACAGCATTGGCGTCTCAAATGTCATCGAACCGCGCCACATGGTGGCAATCCAGTTGAAAATCTTGACCGCTGTGGGTACGGCAATCAGCATGGTCGCATACATGAAGAACAGCTGGGCCGCCACCGGAAAGCCGGTGGAAAACATGTGGTGACCCCAAACAATGAAAGACAGGATCGCGATGCTGGAGGTGGCGTACACCATGGACGTGTAGCCAAACAACTTTTTGCGCGAAAACGCAGGAACAATCTGGCTGATCACGCCGAACGCCGGCAAGATCATGATATAGACCTCGGGGTGACCAAAGAACCAGAAGATATGCTGAAACAGCACCGGATCGCCACCACCAGCAGCATTAAAGAAGTTGGTGCCGAAATGGCGGTCCGTCAGGGTCATCGTGATCGCACCAGCCAAAACAGGCATCACTGCAATCAAGAGGAAAGCGGTGATCAGCCAGGTCCAGGGGAACATCGGCATCTTCATGAGCGGCATGTCAGGCGAGCGCATGTTCAGGATGGTGACGATGATGTTGATCGAACCCATGATCGAGCTCGCGCCCAAAATATGCAGCGCAAAAATGGTGGTATCCATGGCCGGACCCATTTGCAGGGTCAACGGCGCATACAGTGTCCATCCGCCAGACGGTGCGCCACCCGGCAGGAAAAAGCCTGAGACCAACAACAGAGATGCAGGAATCATCAACCAGAAACTGAAGTTGTTCATGCGCGCGAAAGCCATGTCACCGGCACCAATCTGAAGCGGAAGCATCCAGTTGGCGAAACCAACAAAGCCCGGCATGATGGCGCCAAACACCATGATGATCCCGTGCATCGTCGTGAGCTGATTGAACAACTCGGGGTTGACAACCTGCAGCCCCGGCTGAAACAGCTCAGCACGAATCAGCAGCGCCATGACCCCGCCAATCATCAACATGGCCAGACTGAACAGCATGTACATCGTGCCGATGTGTTTGTGATTGGTGGCGTACACCCACCGACGCCAGCCTGATGGAGCATGGTGGTCGTGGTGGTCATGGTGCTCCGCGTGCCCGTGGGCGGGGTGATCTAAAACGGCGCTCATCGAATTCTCCTTGGCAATTTGTGTAACTTGTTCATCACGGCTCACTTGCGAGCCTGAGCAACCTCAGAGGGCTGAACCAGCTGTCCTGTCTTGTTGGACCAGCTGTTTTTGGTATAGGTGATGACGGCTGCAATTTCGGTATCGCTCAATTGTTTCCAGGCTGGCATGGCAGCAGCACCACCCTGCACACCGTTCAACAGCACCATGATTTGATTTTTCTTGTTGGCATCCAGCACCACGGCAGAACCATCCAGAGGCTTGAAGGCCCCCATGCCCTTGCCCGTGGGTTGATGGCAAGCCGCACAGTTGGCTGCGTACACCGCTTCACCGCGCTTGGTCAAGGCGGCCAAATCCCAGGTTTTGTTGGGGTCGTCAGCCAATGCGGCCATCTTTTTCTTTTCCGACTCCGCCCATTTGGTGTAATCCGCCTCAGACAAAACCTTCACATGGATGGGCATGTAGGCATGCTCTTTGCCACAAATCTTGGCACACTGACCGTAGTAGTCTCCCACCGCGTCGGCACGGAACCAGGTGTCACGCACAAAGCCAGGAATCGCATCTTGGTGCACACCCAATGACGGCACCGCCCAGGAGTGAATCACATCATTAGCCGTTGTGATCACGCGGATTTTCTTTCCGACTGGCACGACCATGGGCTGGTCCACTTTCAACAGATAATCGACCACTGCGGCATCCGCCTTTGGACCACCCGCGTCCGACAGAATACGCTGATTCCGATCAAGCGCAGACACCAGTCCAATGCCCTCCCCCTCACCGCGCAAATAGTCATAACCCCAGCGCCATTGCATCCCTGTAACTTTGATCGTCAGGTCCGCATTGGTGGTGTCTTTCATGGCAATCACCACTTTGGTCGCCGGAAACGCCATGCCAATCACAATCAAAAAGGGGATGGCTGTCCATACCACTTCAACCGTCAAAGATTCATGAAAGGACGCAGGCTTGTGACCCACCGACTTGCGGTGTTTCCAGATCGAGTAAAACATCACCGAAAAAACGGCCACAAAAATCACGGCACATATCACCAGCATCATCCAGTGCAACTGGTATTGGTCTGATGCTATGGCAGTGACCGGCGGGTGCAAATTCAACTGATTGACCGCCGGGCCACCTGGCAAGTCAGCCACAGCATGGGCAACACTTGACCCACCGAAAAAAACCAACGCAACCAGCGCAGCCGAACAACGCTGGAGAGATTTGCTAAATATTCTCATCATGAACACTCATTCCATTCTTAATTGACACACTCAGGCCAGACGCCAAGACCAGAACCACGCTTTAGACTCACGCCAAATCGTCTGCTTCAGACAATATCAGCACACCGACGGTCGCATCTCTGATTAACGAAACTTGGACTGCGGCACCACCTTGAGATCACCCGGCTGCGAGCCAAGATAATCAGAAATTGTCTTGAGTTCTGCAACGCTGAACTGCTTGGCAATCCCACCCATCACAGCATTGCTGCGACCGACCACAGAAGTTGGCTCTGCTTTGTAGGCTTTCAGCGCCACAAACAAGTAATCAGCGTATTGACCGCCGAGCTTGGGGTAAGATGGATCAATGGGCTTGTTGAAGTTATCCCCATGACAGGACTTGCAAGCGCCCTTTTCGATCAACGCCAGAGCAGCCGGGTTGGCGCGAACCGCACCGGTGGCAGCCTGTGTCGAAACCGCCCCCAGACCAGCGTAATAGGCAGCCACGTCAGCGAAGTCCTGCTCATTCAAATTGCTAGTGACACCCCGCATCGTCGGATGCCGACGCTCCCCCTTCTGGTAGGCAGTCAATGCCGAAGCAATGTACCTGGCACCTTGACCTGCAATCTTGGGCACACGGTAAACCTCGGGGAAGCTGGCGTGATAACCTTCCAGGCCATGACAACCAATGCACTGGGTTGCCGTTTGCTGACCTCTGACCGGATTGCCTTCGACGGTCTGGGCCATGGAAATCTGGACAGACGCCAGAGCAATGAGCAAGGCGGATTGAGCGAAGACCAGTTTTTTCATCTCTAGATTGTCAAAAAATTAAACAAAGGCGCGATTCTGTTTCCGCGCCACGAACAATAAAGCAGTGCAACCAGGATGTTTTCGGCATGGCAAATCGGCTGCCAAACCCATCATGTTGATCCCTGATGCCATTGATCAAAACTTCAGGGCTTTGATTTCTTGGCTTGTGTTGCCGCTGTTTCGCTGGAAGTTTCTGCCTTTGGTTCCGCGAACTTGGCACCCGCCGCATTGGCCATGTAGACGACAGCACGACCAACATCCGCATCGCTGTAGCCGGAGCCACCCTGGGCAGGCATGGCCTTCTTTCCTTTCAACGCAGCAGTCAAAAGGGCGTCATAACCACTGGCGATGCGTGCGCTCCAAGCACCTTTGTCCGCCAGCTTGGGCGAACCCAACAATCCCGCATCATGGCAAGCCGCACAACGGCCCTTGTAAAGCTCCTCCCCCGTCCGCGCTCCACCACCGGACGCATCACCCAACACCAAGGAGCCCACCTTTTGAATACGTGAAGCCACAGCCTGCTCCGACATATCTCCACTGCCCACGTGATCAGGGGTCGCCATCAGCGCCAGAAAAATGATTGTTCCAACCACAACCACCGTCGCAATCGCCACTTTGATGACAAGATTTGCTGCACTCTTGAACAGATCATAGGGATCGTTATCGGTGGTTGCGGCTGAGGACGCTGAAGGGTTCATGGTTTCCTTTGACACTCGAATTGGTAGGGTTAGCTTGAAAGCAGGGACAGTGGCACGGCCTATCGGTCACTCCAATGTGGAGGTGTTGTGCGCAAATTACGTGTTGATAAAAGCCACTCGCAAGTGCTGCCCCTTGATTGAATATTGCAGATATTTTGATATGAATCAAAGGATTCTAAAGGATATTGTTTAAGGGATCCAAGAGAGCAAACAAGGGAAAACCCCAAGCCTCCCGTCGGAGCTTCAATTTGTGGCTTTTCCGCGTCTCAAGGCAGCGCGCATCTGGTCCAGCGATATTTCACTTTGGGCCCTTACGGCCAGCTTGGGCGTCGGCTTGAAAGCATGGCCATAGACCACTTCAAAGCTCAATTGCATGGCATTTTTGTCAATGGCCCGAAGCAGTTCACTGTACCAGCGACGGCCACGCAAAGCCGGAAAGCGGTCAATGTGAAGATTTCGACCCAAACCGCGCAACTCCTGCAGCAGGCGCTGCGGCGACTCGAACGTGAGCGAGATGCGTTCCATGTCCATCACGGGCTCGGCAAAGCCGGCCTCGACCAACATGTCACCCCAATCGTGCATGTCGGTAAATTCGTGACTGGGTGCTGGCCAGCCCAGCGCCTGATAGAGCACACGCAACTCCTTGAGCGTATCTGGCCCCAAACACGAAAACATCAGGAAACCATCCGCCGCCAGCGCCCGGTGCCACTGCGCCAGCAAGGCTTGCGGCTGCTCGCTCATGTGCAGGTTCATGTTGGCCCACAACATGTGGGCCGGATGCACGACCTGCGTCAAAACCTGCGGCCTGGCGTGCAGCCAGCGCCGGGCCTGCCACCAGGGTGGTGTCAACACCTTCGCGACATGCCCGGCGCGCCGCACGTTGGTCTCGACCAGTGTGCAAGTGGCGCCTGGGTAGCGCTGCGCCAGCAGATCATGGGTTTGCATGCCGCCATTGAGCGGCTCCCAATGCAGCCAGCTTCGCGGCTGGATCGTGATCCAGTCGAGCCGCTCCTGCATGCGCCGAGCCACCTCCTCGTGTAACCAGGCAGAAGCAGCCGCAGGACGGCTTTGCCAGCGCAAAGCAGCCTGCGGATCAACGGATGGGGGGGCTAAATGGGCCATGGAAGCTTAAAAAATTCGAGACGCGAGTATATTGACTGAATGTTCACCAAACTATTTTCAAGGCTGCTGCATTCACCGTCCAGCCAGTGTCGGGTTTGCCGCAGCTGGCCAGCGCAGCCGGTTTGTGATGCCTGTGTAGCTGAATTTGCCCAACCTCAACCCCGCTGTCGCACCTGTGCCCTGCCGCTACCGGCCGGTTTGTCCCAGTGCGGTGCCTGCCTGCGCGAGCCACGCCCACTGGACCTGTGCCTGGCGGCTGTGCCCTACGCCTTCCCGTGGACCAGGTTGATGGCGGATTTCAAGTTTCATGAGCAACCCGCGCTGGCAGGCTTTTTTGCGCATCTGGCCAAAGCCACGCCCTGGGTCGAACCCGCGCTCGAGTCAGCCGACCTGCTGTTGCCCATGCCGCTGTCCGCACAACGCCTGCAATTACGCGGCTACAACCAGGCCCTGTTGCTTGCGCGCCAGCTCAGCGCAGGCAAAACCCGCACCGACCTGTTGCTTCGAATGACCGACACGCCGGCACAACACAGCCTCAAACGTGCCGAACGCCTGACCATTCTGAATCATGCTTTTGCAGTGGATCCGCTCAAGGTGGATGCCATCAAGGGCGCGCGCCTGATGCTGGTTGATGATGTGATGACGACCGGCGCGTCGCTTTATAACGCGGCACGTGTGCTGAAGGCCGCCGGTGCGGCCCATGTGACCGGCCTGGTTGTTGCCCGCACCGAATGAGCCTGCGCGACAATGTGGAGATGTTTCATATTGTTCTGGTTGAACCCGAAATCCCTCCCAACACCGGCAACGTCATCCGACTGGCGGCCAACACCGGCTGCACCCTGCACCTGGTGGAGCCACTGGGCTTTTCGATGGACAACAAACACATGCGCCGCGCCGGACTGGATTACCACGAATACGCCACAGTCAAGCATTACGCTGACTGGCAGTCTTTTCTGAAAATTGAACAGCCCTTGCCGGACCGGCTGTTCGCGCTGACCACCCGTGCCAGCCAAAACCTGTTTGAGTCAGACTTCAGGCCCGGCGACTACCTGGTGTTTGGTTCTGAGTCCAAGGGCCTGAGTGAGCTGGTGCGTGCGTCCTTTGCGCCACCACAAACCTTCAAACTGCCCATGATGCCTGGCCAGCGCAGCCTGAACCTGTCCAACGCGGTGGCCGTCACGGTGTTTGAGGCCTGGCGGCAAAACAATTTCGCCAATCTTTCAAGCCATTGAGCTCAGCGCAGGCTGAGGCTTTTGCTAAACGGTTTGATGCTGGTACTGCCAGGCCAGGTCGAGAAAAGCCTCCAGTTGTGGATCCACACCGGTTTCTTCAGCCAAGATGTTTCCAACCTGTGATGCTAGCGAACTGGCAAATTTTGCATCAAGAAACAGCAAACGCGAGCGTCTGGCCAAGACATCTTCGATCGTTCTCGCATATTCATGACGCGCGGCAAAACGCACCATGGCTTCGCTCAATCCGCCCCCGAGTTGGCGCTTCGCTGATTTTCGGGCCCGCTGAAAACTGCCCGTCGGATCCCTGCAGCATCAGATGCGTAGTCACGCCAGCGTCCCGCCTGTCGAGCAGGCGGGCCTCAAAACAGTGTTCGAGCACATCTTCGGCCATGGCGCGGTAAGTCGTCCATTTGCCACCGGTGACCGTGACGAGGCCACTGCGACTGACCAGCACCGTGTGCTCGCGACTCAGCCTCTTGGTGTTGGCACCTTCGTCATCCGGCGGCTTGACCAGGGGGCGCAGGCCCACCCAGATACTTTTGATGTCGGCACGGGTCGGCGCACGGTGGAGGTAGCGCGCCGCTTCACGCAGGATGAATTCGATTTCTTCCTCGAAGGCCTCGGGCTCACGCGCCAGATCCTGACGCGGCGTGTCGGTGGTTCCCAGAATGACCTTTCCCAGCCAGGGAACGGCAAACACAACCCGGCCGTCGGCCGTTTTGGGGACCAGGAGCGCGTGGTCCGTGGGCAGAAAGTCACGATCTACCACGATATGAACACCCTGGCTGGGCGCCACAATGGTTGGTACGGCCCGGGCTGTCACTGCCCCGTCTTTTTGCCGGAACTCGTCAACCCAGACCCCGGCAGCGTTGATCACGCAGCGCGCCGACAGACGGTAACTGAGACCGGTCTCTCGGTCTTCACACGTGAGTCCAAGGACCTTGCACTTGTCGTGAATCAGGCCGGTGGCGGCACAATAGTTCACCAGCAAGGCGCCACGAGCTGCTGCGGTGCGAGCCAAGGACATAGCGAGTCGGGCATCGTCAAATTGGCCGTCCCAATATTTGATTCCGCCCTTCAAACCCTCCGGTTCAACCGAGGGCAAACAACGCAGCGTTTCCTCACGACTCAAAAATTCGGTCGACCCCAGGCCATCATCGCCCGCCAGAACCTCATACATCTTGAGACCAATGCCGTAAAACGGCACTTCCCAATACTTGTAGGACGGCATGACAAAGGCCAGCGCCTGCGCAAGATGCGGCGCGTTGCGCAAAAGGGTGGTGCGCTCGTGCAAAGCCTCGCGAACCAGAGCGATATTGCCCTGCGCCAGATAACGCACACCCCCGTGCACCAGCTTGGTGGAACGCGATGAAGCCCCTTTGGCAAAATCGTATGCCTCCACAAGCACCACACGCAGGCCACGCGCTGCGGCATCCAGCGCCAGCCCCAAACCGGTCGCACCGCCACCGATGATGGCAATGTCATAACAACAGGGTTGAGCCAACCGGGCGATCAGATCGGCGCGCCGCGTTGGTAGCGGCGAAAGCTCGTCCATGCGCTCACCCATCACGGCCGCTCGGGGGCGAACGTGGTATTCACCGCGCCAAAACTTCTCACAGAGAAAGTACCTGTTGGGCGGCCATGCAGCCCTCACCAAGCCTGCCAGTATTTGCCCCGATGTCGCAAAAATCCATGCCAATGCCGACCCCGTGCGGTGGGCCATCGAAAGCGCGCTGGCTGGACTCATTCAGGCAAGAAGTCAGCATCATGACAAAGAGCTCCAAATGTTGGCATGGTATTCTCTTTCTACAAAAGAAAAAGCCTCCAAGTATCACTACCTGGAGGCCTTTGGACTGTCTGATGGTGCCGCTTGTCGGATTCGAACTGACGACCTACCGCTTACAAGGCGGTTGCTCTACCAACTGAGCTAAAGCGGCACGGGGCCTATTTTACATGGCAGATTCACGCCAAATTAACACCAGCCACAAGCTTATTTGATGCGTGTGAGTGTGGGACGGCCTGTTGTTGGTGGCTTGACTGACTGTTTTTGCTCTGGCATTTGTGCGTCAGACGTGACCGATGCGGGAACACTGGCAAGATGCGACTGCACCGACTCGGCTCTGGCGCCCTCGGGCCCTTGCAAGTCATCACCGTCCAGATCTGCCTCATCGTCAGCACCCTGAGGGCTGGCCTTGGGAAAAGCCATGCCCTGGCCGTTTTCACGCGCAAAAATAGCCAGGACACGGTTCACAGGCACCATCACGTCGCGCACCACGCCGGCAAACCTGGCCTTGAAGACCAGAAACTCGTTGCCAAGCTGCAGACCGGTTGTGGAGTCATAACTGATGTTGAGCACAATTTCGTCATCTTTGACGTATTCACGCGGCACCTGCACGCTGGCGTCCACCGACACAGTCACGTAGGGCGTCAAACCATTGTCAACGCACCACTCGTGCCAGGCACGAATCAGGTACGGCTGCGACGGTGTCAGTTCAGTAGATGGCTTCATTGCTTCGGCAACGCCTGTTACTTGCGCATGACTTTCTCAGAGGGCGTCAGTGCTTCAATATAGGCGGGGCGTGAAAAAATGCGCTCCGCATATTTGAGCAAAGGCGCCGCATTTTTGCTGAGTTCAATGCCATAGTAATCGAGACGCCAAAGCAACGGCGCGATCGCCACGTCCAGCATGGAAAAGCCTTCGCCAAGCATGAACTTGTTTTTCAGGAACACCGGAGCCAACTGGGTGAGCCGGTCGCGAATGTGGGCGCGGGCCTTTTCCAGTGCCTTTTCGTTGGCTTTGGCCTGACGTGATTCGAGTGCAATCACATGGGTGAACAATTCCTTCTCAAAATTGAGCAGGAACAGCCGGACACGGGCCCGGTCCACCGGGTCACCGGGCATCAGTTGAGGATGCGGAAAACGCTCGTCGATGTACTCGTTGATGATGTTCGATTCGTAAAGGATCAGGTCACGCTCGACCAGAATCGGCACCTGGCCATAAGGATTCATGACGTTGATGTCTTCGGGCTTGTTGTACAGGTCAACATCACGAATCTCGAAGTCCATGCCTTTTTCAAACAGGACAAAACGACAGCGATGTGAGAAGGGGCAGGTTGTACCCGAATAAAGCACCATCATGGCGGAGGCTCCTAAAAAAGTAAAAGCGGGCGGCTGTGAGGCGGCCCACTCTGAAGAATCCGGGTCACGCCAATCAAGGCGTGACCCGGACAGCAGATTGTGCTATTTGATGTCTTTCCAGTAGGCTTTGTTCAGCTGCCAAGTGAGGAAAGTCAAACCAGCGAGGAACAACAACACCCAGATCCCGATATTTTTGCGGGTGGTCTGGGCCGGTTCGGCCATCCACTGCATGTAGTTCACCAGATCACCAATGGTTTGATCGTATTGGCGAGCGGTCAGGGTCGCCTGCATTTCCCACAGAACGTGGGGCATGGCTACGTTCGGGAACACATGGTTATTCCAGCCTGTCGGCTTGGTGTCATCCTTGTAAAACCCGCGCATGTAGGAATAGAGGTAGTCCGTGCCGGTACCGCCGGCACCCGCGCGCGAACGTGCAATCACGGTAAGGTCGGGTGGATTGACTCCAAACCATTCCTTAGCCTGGGTCGGATCAATGGCGGCCTTCATGGTTTCGCCAATTTTGTTATTGGTGACCAGCAGGTTGTCCTTGATCTGGCCCTGCGTCAGACCGATGTCGGTCAAGCGCGTGTAACGCATGAAAGCGGCAGAGTGGCAATTCAGGCAGTAATTGACAAAAACTTTGGCGCCATTTTGCAGGGCGGCCATGTCATTGATTCGGTCGGGCGCCTTGTCCCAAGCCACACCGCCTTCACTGGCCTGCACAGTTCCAGCCGATCCCAAGACCATTGCCAAACCGAGAATGATTTTTTGAGTGAAGCCCATGATTTTCATATTTTTTCTCCAGTTCAATGGGCCGTGTAGGTCACACGAGTGGGCACTTGTTTGAACGCGCCCTTGCAACTCCACCAGGGCATCAGGATAAAGAAACCGAAGTAGAACAGGGTCCCCAACTGGGCTACACGACCAGAAATCACCGAAACCGGCTGCGTTCCCAGGTAACCCAGGACCAGGAAGTTGACGACAAAAATGGCATACAGGTATTTATGCCAGGTTGGTCGATAACGAATGGACCTGGCTTCACTGTTGTCCAGCCAGGGCAGGAAGAACAGGATCACGACACCGCCACCCATGGCGACCACACCCCAGAATTTCGCGTCGATCGAGAACATCATGGCCAGCACCACGACGGCACCGACGGCGATGACGGCCTTGAACAGACTCGGCATCTTGGTCTTGGCCACGGCGAGTGCAGCACCCAGGGCCACGCAGGCCATCAGCACATACATCATCTCGGTGGTCACGGCACGCAGCAGCGAATAGAAAGGCGTGAAATACCAGACCGGCGCAATGTGCAAGGGGGTCTGGAACGGATCGGCTGGGATGAAGTTGTTGTATTCCAGGAAGTAGCCACCCATTTCAGGGGCAAAAAACACGATGGCAGAGAACACAAACAGGAAAGCACTGACCGCAAAAACGTCGTGGACCGAGTAATACGGATGGAAAGGGATGCCGTCCAGCGGAATGCCGTTGGCGTCCTTGTTGGCCTTGATCTCGATGCCGTCGGGGTTGTTGGAGCCGACTTCGTGCAGGGCAATGATGTGCGCAACCACCAGACCCAGCAAGACCAGCGGTACGGCGATCACGTGGAAGCTGAAGAAGCGGTTCAGTGTGGCATCACCCACCACGAAGTCGCCGCGGATCAGCAAGGCCAGATCGGGACCGATAAAAGGAATCGCAGAAAACAGGTTCACGATCACCTGGGCACCCCAATAACTCATCTGACCCCAAGGCAACAGGTAACCCATGAAGGCTTCGGCCATCAGGGCCAGGAAAATGCCGCAACCAAACAGCCAGATCAGCTCGCGCGGCTTGCGGTAGCTGCCATACATCAGGCCACGGAACATGTGCAGGTACACCACCACAAAGAAGGCGGAGGCGCCGGTCGAGTGCATGTAACGAATCAGCCAGCCCCATGGCACATCACGCATGATGTATTCCACCGAGGCAAATGCCAGCGCCGCGTCCGGCTTGTAGTTCATCACCAGGAAAATACCGGTGACAATCTGAATCACCAGTACCAGCAAGGACAGCGAGCCAAAAACATACCAGATATTGAAATTCTTGGGCGCGTAATACTCGGTCATGTGCTCCTTGAGGAGCTTGGACAACGGAAACCGGTTGTCTACCCAGTTGAGCAATTTTTCGCTCGCTGGCGCATTGGGAGAGATTTCGTGGAATTCAGCCATGTCGTTCTTCCTTAGGCTTTCTTGTCTTCACCAATCAGCAACTTGGTGTCTGAAAGGTACATGTGCGGTGGCACTTCGAGGTTATCTGGTGCCGGCTTGTTCTTGAAAACACGCCCTGCCAAGTCGAAGGTGGAACCATGACAGGGGCAGAAAAAACCACCCGCCCAGTCGTCGGGCAAGGAGGGCTGAGCCCCGGTCTTGAACTTGTCCGAAGGAGAGCAACCCAAATGCGTGCAGATACCGACGACCACGAGAAATTCCGGTTTAATGGAACGGCTTTCGTCTTTGCGGGCGTATTCAGGCGCCTGCTCTGTGGGCTTACGCTGCGACAACGGGTCAGCCAACTGGTCATTGTGTTTGGATAAAGCAGCCAATTGCTCGGGCGTGCGGCGCACAATCCAGACAGGCTTGCCACGCCATTCCACCGTCATTTTTTCACCCGGCTTCAGGGCTGAGATATCGGCCTCAACCGCTGCACCAGCGGCTCTGGCCCGCTCGGAGGGCTGAAATGAACTCACAAAGGGAACCGCTGCGGCGATACCGCCAGCTGCACCAGCACAACCGGATGCAATCAGCCAGGTCCTTTTACTTGAGTCGATGGGGCCGCTTGCGGCAAGCGTTTCACTCATGAGAATCCTCAATGAAAAAGATGGATGTTAGTAACAACCCTTGATTCTAACGGAGGCATTTGTCTTTAATTAAAAAGTGCACGTTATCGATCTTGATGGATGAGCTGGCGCGCCATGTGAATCGCTTCGATCAAACTGGACGCATCGGCCTTGCCGGTCCCAGCTATGTCAAAGGCCGTGCCATGGTCCGGGCTGGTGCGCACCAATGGCAAGCCCAATGTCACATTGACCCCCTTGTCCACACCCAGGTATTTGACCGGGATCAGCCCCTGGTCGTGGTACATCGCCAACACCACATCAAATTCCCCGGGTTGGCCAGACTGAGCGCGTGCACGCATGAACACGGTGTCGGGAGCAATGGGGTCGCTGGCCAGCACCCCTTGCGCGCGCACGGCCTGCACCGCGGGGCCGATGATGTCGAGCTCTTCCCGGCCAAACAGCCCGCCTTCACCGGCATGCGGATTCAAACCTGCCACGCCAATCCGGGGAGGACGCCCCAACACGGCTAGCAGGGAACGGTGCGTGATCAGCAGCGTTTCCAGCACCTGATCAAACGTGACCGCTGCCAATGCCTCACGCAAAGACACATGGATGCTCACCAGCACCACGCGCAACTCGTCGTTGGCCAACATCATGCGCACCGGCAGTTGCGCGACCGAAGTCTTGAGATGCGCGGCTGCCAGCGATTGCAGCAACTCCGTGTGCCCCGGGAAGTCGTCATAGGGCGCACCCGCCAACGACAGCGCAGCCTTGTTCAACGGCGCCGTCACCATCGCCGCCACGTCGCCCCGCAGGACAGCCTTGGCGGCCCAGATCACGCAGTCACCCGCGAGTTGTCCCGCGCGGGCGCTGACCAGGCCAAACGGCGCAGGCGTCGCGCCTTCTAATGCGGCCGAGTCGATCTGCCACACCGGCACACAGCGCGGCGGGCTAACCAGGGCTTCCCGAATGTCCGACAGAACTGCCACAGGCATGGCCAACTCAGGCCCTGCCACCACCGCAGCAGCCCGGCGCAGGGTAGCTACATCCCCCACCACAAAACAGTCACGGGTGACTTCGGGAGCATCCCGAAACGCCATGACAATGGTTTCGGGGCCAATGCCGGCGGGGTCGCCCAAGGTGATGGCAATCGGCAAAGCAGGTCTGGATTCAGTCATGTCAGGCGGGGTTGTCAATGTCAATGAATTCGTGTGCCAGGCCCAATTGTGCAGCCACATGCGCGGCGACAGCGGGCGCGCCATAACGCTCGGTGGCGTGATGACCACAGGCGAGGTAGGCCACGCCACACTCACGCGCATAATGCGCTTGCGGCTCGGAAATTTCACCCGTTACAAAAGCGTCGGCACCGGCGGCAATGGCCGCCTCAAAATAGCTTTGCGCGCCACCAGTGCACCATGCAATCTTTCGGATCTCCCTGCCGTTGTCGCCTGCCAGCACGACCTGGCGCCCCAACGTCGCTCCAATGTGCGAAGCCAATGCTTGTGACGACTCAAAGCGCTGGCCATCGGCAGGTCGCCCCAGGCAAGCCAGGTCCTGTTCACCAAACCATGACTGCACTACCCAACCCAGTTGCAGGCCGAGTTGCGCGTTGTTGCCCAGGCTGGGGTGCGCATCCAGCGGCAGGTGGTAGGCCAACAGATTGATGTCATGGGCCAGCAGCAGTGCCAGCCGCTGCTTCATCCATCCTGTCACACGCCCATCCTGGCCCCGCCAGAACAACCCATGGTGAACCAGAATCGTGTCGGCCCCAGCGCCAATGGCCGCCTCGATCAAGGCCCGGCTGGCCGTGACACCCGAGACAATTTTTTTGACTTGCGCCCGCCCTTCTACCTGCAGACCATTGGGACCATAGTCACGAAAACGCTCGGGCTCCAGCAACCCGTTGAGGGCGTTCAAGAGTTCGGATCGTTCGCGCATGGAAGCCCCAGTTCATTAATAAACTTTGATCATAAACGGACAGTCCGGGCTCTGCGTGCAACTGCGTCAACGGCCAAATATTTGGTAAAGCCGTTTAAAACGGCCTCTTGAAATGGGTCAGGACACCTACAATTTATTGGCAATTCCCGCCCACACTTTCACCCAGCTGCTTGCTCACCCTGTCATGAAAAGATTCTGGTTGTTATTTTCCCAGTCTGTCACGGTAGTGCTGGCCGCTTATTTTGTGGTATTGGCCCTCAAACCCGGCTGGCTGGACAGTGTCGGCGCCCGGCCGAGCGCCCTCGCCGTCATCGAAGCGCCGGCAATTTCAACGGCAACCGCGCCGCCAGGCAGTTTCCGGCTGGCGGCGCAAAAATCATCGTCGGCCGTGGTCAGCATCAACACCAGCAAAAATGCCCGACCGGGCCCACACAGCAACGACCCCTGGTTCAGGTTCTTTTTTGGTGACCAGGAGAATGCCCCTCAAATGGGACTGGGTAGCGGCGTGATCGTGAGTGCCAATGGCTACATCTTGACCAACAACCATGTGGTGGAAAGCGCCGACGAAATTGAAGTTGTCCTGAACGACAGCCGACGTGCCGCCGCCAAGGTGATCGGCACCGACCCGGATTCCGATCTGGCCGTGCTCAAGATCGAACTGGATCGCCTGCCGGTCATGGTGCTTGGCAACTCTGACAGCCTGCAAGTCGGCGACCAAGTGCTGGCCATCGGCAATCCATTTGGCGTAGGTCAAACCGTGACCAGCGGCATTGTGAGTGCACTGGGCCGCAACCAGTTGGGCATCAACACCTTCGAAAACTTCATTCAGACCGATGCCGCCATCAATCCGGGCAACTCGGGTGGCGCACTGGTGGACATCCATGGCAACCTGCTCGGCATCAACACTGCCATTTACTCCCGATCCGGCGGCAGTATGGGCATTGGATTCGCCATACCGGTGTCCACCGCCAAGATGGTGCTGGAAGGCATTGTGAAAGATGGGCAGGTCACACGTGGCTGGATTGGCGTGGAGCCCAACGAGCTCACGCCCGAATTGGCGCAAACCTTTGGTGTGGCGGTACAACAGGGCGTGATCATCACAGGTGTACTGCAGAATGGCCCAGCGGCCCAGGCGGGAATCAAGCCAGGCGATGTTGTGACAAAAATAGGCGACCAGGAAGTTCGTAACGTGGCCGAACTGCTGACCCGCGTAGCCGCACTCAAGCCCGGCACTTCAGCGTCTTTCGAAGTGCAACGCGCCAGGGGAAAAACAAGCCTTCAGGTGACACCGGGTGTCCGACCCAAAGCTCGCCGGCAAGCCCAGTAGCCTCGCACGGCCAGTCAAGCCTGGTATCGTTTGGCTTGCTTTAACTTGAGCTGCTGCCGGTCGCCGCGCCATCGTCAGGCGCTTTGGTGTGCCTGATGAAAATTTGCGCAGCCCAGATACCAATTTCGTACAACAGGCACATGGGAATGGCCAGCGCCAACTGCGAGACCACATCTGGCGGCGTCACGATGGCCGCAATAATGAAGGCCAGCACAACAAAATAGCCACGGAATTCTTTGAGTTTCTCAATGCTGAAAATGCCCATGCGCGCCAGCACGACCACAACGACAGGCACCTCAAAGGCCAGGCCAAAGGCCAGAAACATCGACAACACAAAACTCAGATAAGCCTCGATGTCAGGTGACGCCGTGATACTGGCTGGTGCAAAACTCTGAATGAATGCAAAGACACGGCCAAAGACAAAAAAGTAGCAAAAAGCCACGCCAACAAAAAATAGCACAGTGCTGGACACCACGAGCGGCAGCACCAGTTTTCTTTCATTCGAATAAAGGCCGGGCGCCACAAATGCCCACAACTGGTACAACACCACGGGCAAAGCGATCATAAAGGCCGCCATCAACAATACCTTGAGCGGCACCATGAACGGCGAGATGACCGAAGTGGCGATGAGCGTGGCACCTTTGGGCAAATGGGCAACCAGCGGGGCGGCCATCAAGTCATACAAAGCGGCAGGGCCGGGATAAACACCCAGCACCATCGCCGCCACGGCAATCGCAATGAATGCCTTGACCAAACGGTCACGCAATTCCATCAGGTGGGCGACAAACGGCTGCTCGGTCCCAGCCAGTTCGTCCTCTTTTTTAGGGAAATCAGTCATCAATCAAATTTGGTGGGTCGGAATCGCGCCACCCGGGCGGCACCTGACAAGGCCTTGGTGCGCACACCGTTGCGGGCTTTGAACCAGTTGGGAGTCGCGCTTTGTTTCAGGCGCCATTTCTTTTTGGGATGCCGGTACTCGGGTACTGGGGGCAGGTCGGAGTTACCGGACCAGGTGTTGGTGAAGTCGTCCACGCTGGTTTGCACGGACTGGCTGACGTCGATGGCCGCGCTTTCCACCGTGTCTTTCATTTTTTTGAGCTCGTCGAGCTCCATCGAGCGACTGACCTCCGCCTTGACATCGGCCACATAACGCTGTGCCTTGCCGATCAGGGTGCCAACTGTGCGTGCCACACGGGGCAGCTTTTCCGGCCCGATAACGACCAGCGCAACGGCACCGATCATGGCCAGTTTTGAAATGCCCAGATCAATCATGCGAGCCTTGCACTATGCCAGCAGCCGACAAGCGCGCATTCATCACGACTTTTGCTTGGCTTCCACGTCAATCGTGGTTTTTTCAGCGCTTGCTGCATCTGCCACTTTGGCCGTCTGTGCAGGCTTGTCGTCAGGCGCAGTACCGCCGTCTTTCATGCCTTCCTTGAAGCCTTTCACCGCGCCACCAAGGTCGCCGCCAAGATTTTTGAGCTTTTTGGTGCCAAACACCATGACAACAATCAGCAGAACAACCAACCAATGCCAAATAGAAAATGAACCCATCATGGTCTCCTAAGTTAGTACAAGATTTTAAGGGGCGCGCCTGGATGGCGCGCTGCAGAAACAAAATTTAACCCCGCAACCAGGGGCGCGGACCGCCCATCACATGCAGGTGCAGGTGGTGAACCTCTTGCCCACCTTCGGCACCCGTGTTGGCCAGCAACCTAAAGCCACCCTCAGGGTAGGGCTTGCAGCCTTCCTGTAAAGCCAGCTTGGGCACCAGCACCATCATGCGCCCCATCAGAGCGGCGTGCGCTTCCGTGAGTTGAGCCATGGCCGGAATATGCAGCTTGGGAATGATCAAAAAATGGACCGGTGCCCAGGGGTGAATGTCGTGAAATGCGTACAAGGCATCGTCCTGATAAACCATACGGGATGGGATCTTCCCATCGACAATTTTGCAAAAAAGGCAATCCGGATCACTTTGAACCACCTGTTCAATCATTCATTTGTCTCCATCGGCAAGCCTTTGTTCAGACGCACCATACCGACAATAATACGGTAAAAAAACCAGACCGAAATGCCCAGCCATGCCAGCCAGCCCGGTAGTAAAAACAAAAGCCACAAAGGTGCGGTGACCAGGTACAGCAAGCCCGCCATGATGACCGTGCGGATGCGCCAGCGGTAATGTGAAGCGTGCCAGGTCCCATTGGCATCGCTACGCTTGACGAGGTCGATCACCAAAGCAATAACCAGCAACAGTGGGCCGAACTGACCACCCGGGATCAGGGCCCCCACCGCAACGATCAGATGCAGGACATAGCTGACGATGCCCCAGGCGTTGAGTCCGTTGAGTGTTTGCAGGTCCGGCGCGCGCAGCACCTCGCCATCGTTCGGCGCCTGGTCTGGCGTGGTTAAATCCTGGGTCATGAGGTCTCGCCACGCGCCTGCGCTTCGCGTTCCCTGACCATGCGCATGGCCTTTTCTTCCAGTCCGCTGGTGCCTTCGCGACGCACGAGTTCGGCGATCACGTCAGCAGGACGCAAACCGTAATGCGCCAGCGCAATCATGCTGTGAAACCACAGGTCAGCCACTTCGCAAACGATTTTGGTCTTTTCACCGCCATGGTCGACATCTTTGGCTGCCATCACCACTTCGGTGGCCTCTTCGCCAATTTTTTTCAGAAAGGCGTCCGGCCCTTTGTGCAACAGGCGGGCAACATAACTCTCGGCCGGGTCGCCGCCGTTGGCAGGCAAGCGGGATTCGATCACAGTAGCCAGCGCAGCCAGGGAGTCTGCAGAGTTGGTATCAGTACGCATCAGGATTTGTAAATGGTTTGCGGGTCTTTCAGAACCGGATCGACAACCTTCCAGGCACCATTTTCATACACGCTGTAAAAACAGCTGTGCCGACCGGTATGACAAGCGATGCCCGGCGTATGGCCTGTTTGGGTGACCTTGAGCAAAATTACATCGCTGTCGCAATCGATGCGTATCTCATGGACGGTCTGCACATGGCCGGACTCCTCGCCCTTGAACCACAACTTGTTGCGGGAGCGACTGAAGTACACCGCGCGACCCAATTCGGCCGTTTTTTGCAAGGCCTCACGGTTCATCCAGGCCATCATCAGCACATCACCGCTGGCCTGCTCCTGTGCGATCACGGGAATGAGACCTTGTGCGTCCCACTTGAGTGTGTCTAACCAGTTCATGGACAGATTGTCGATGATTTAAATGACAAGAATCAGAGTCGCACCGGAATACCGCGCGCCGCCATGTGCGCTTTGGCTTGGGCTACCGTAAATTCACCGTAGTGGAAGATACTGGCGGCCAGCACCGCATCGGCGCCGCCCAGTTGTATGCCATCGGCCAGATGGTCCAACGTGCCAACACCACCCGAGGCAATCACCGGCACGCTGATCGCGTCGCTGACGGCGCGGGTCAGGGCCAAATCAAAACCAGACTTGGTGCCATCCCGATCCATACTGGTGAGCAGGATTTCGCCGGCGCCAATATCGGCCATCTGCCGCGCCCATGCCACCGCATCCAGGCCGGTGTTTTTGCGCCCGCCATGGCTGTAGACGTCCCAGCCCTCGCCTGCTGGCAATCCCCTCTCGTTCAGGCGCTGGAGATCGGCACCGGTGCGTCGCTTGGCATCGATGGCGACCACAATGCATTGCGCGCCATATTTTCGGGACGCCTCACGAATCACCTGCGGATTGGCGATGGCTGCAGAATTGAAACTGGTTTTGTCTGCGCCAGCGTTAAGCAGGCGGCGCACGTCATCCACGGTACGCACGCCGCCGCCGACCGTCAGGGGGATAAACACCTGGCTGGCGACGGCTTCGATGATGTGCAGTATCAGATCACGCCCATCGCTGGTGGCCGTGATGTCAAGAAAGGTGAGTTCGTCAGCACCCTGCTCGTTGTAACGGGCGGCAATTTCCACCGGATCACCGGCATCGCGCAGCTCGACAAAATTGACGCCTTTGACCACCCTGCCGCCGGTGACGTCCAGGCAGGGGATGATGCGTTTGGCTAACACAAAGCCGCCCGACGCTCAGCCATTGAGCTCATCGGCCCGATCTTGTGCCGCTTCGAAATCGAGATCACCACTGTAAATGGCCCGGCCACAAATCACCCCTTCAACACCTTCATCTTCTACAGCGCACAAGGCTTCGATGTCGGCCATACTGGACAGGCCACCAGAGGCGATCACGGGAATGGTCAGAGCCTGAGCCAGCCGCACGGTGGCCTCGATGTTGATGCCGGTGAGCATGCCGTCGCGACCGATGTCGGTGTAAATGATGGACTCCACGCCGAAGTCTTCAAATTTTTTGCCCAGGTCGATGACATCATGCTTGGTCAACTTGCTCCAGCCATCAGTGGCCACCTTGCCATCCTTGGCATCCAGACCGACGATGATGTGGCCACCAAAGGCGGTACAGGCATCTTGCAGGAAGCCAGGATTACGCACTGCGGCCGTGCCGATGATGACGTAGCGCAAACCTGCATCCAGATAGCGCTCAATCGTGTCAAGATCACGAATGCCTCCACCCAACTGAACGTCAACTTCACTGCCAACAGTCTTGAGGATCTTGCGAATAGCCGCTTCGTTTTTGGGTTGACCGGCAAAAGCGCCATTCAGGTCAACCAGATGGACACGCCTGGCACCCTTGTCAACCCAACTGCGAGCCATGACCGAGGGCTCTTCGCTGAAGGTGGTTGAAAGTTTCATGTCGCCCTGTTGCAAGCGCACGCAATGGCCGTCTTTGAGATCAATGGCAGGAATTAAAAGCATGATGCTTCAGTGGGAGGAAGTAAGTTGGCTTCGGCTAGCGCAGCACGAATGATAAAGAAGAGATCAGGGATTCCAATGGAGGAAGTTACGGTACAGGCTCAGGCCATGTTCAGCGCTTTTTTCCGGGTGAAACTGGGTGGCAAAAATATTATCACGGGCAATCGCCGAACTAAAGCGCTGGCCATAGTCGGTTTCACCTGCGCTGTGGCGCAGATCAGACGGTCTGGCATAAAAGCTGTGTACAAAATAGAAGTAGCTGCCGTCAGGTACTTCGCCCCAGACAGGATGGGGTGCTCCTTCATGGTTGTTGCGCCAAACCTGATTCCATCCCATTTGCGGTACTTTGTAACGGCTACCGTCTGGCTGGGTTTGACCCGCCAGGTCAAATTTGATCACCTCGCCATGAATCAGGCCCAAACCGGGGGTGTCACCCTCCGCACTATGATCCAAGAGCATTTGCATGCCGACACAGACGCCAAACAGGGGCTTGTTGGCGGCCGCCTCCAGCACTGACTGCAGGAGACCAGATTCTCGCAACTCGCGCATGCAGTCGGGCATGGCGCCCTGTCCCGGCAACACGATGCGTTCAGCGGCGCGCACCAACTCGGGATCCTGGGTAATAACGACATCAAAGGCCGTGCCGTCGGCTGCGGCTTTGACAGCCTGCGACACCGATCGCAGATTGCCCATGCCGTAATCGACCACAGCGACCACTTGGCCGGTGTTTTGGCGAAGGAAAGAATTCATGGTCGGATTCGGCTACTTGACAGAGGACCAGGGCAATCGGAGATCAGAACTCAGAGCGAACCCTTGGTCGATGGGATGCTGTCGACAGCGCGAGGGTCCAACTCAAGCGCCGCGCGCAATGCGCGCGCGAATGCCTTGAACACCGTTTCGGCCTGATGATGGGCATTTACCCCTTTCAGGTTGTCGATGTGCAAAGTCACCAGCGCGTGGTTGACGAAACCCTGGAAGAACTCATGCATTAATTGGCTGTCAAAATTTCCGATCATGCCGCTGGTGAACGGCACGTCCATGACCAAGCCTGGCCGCCCCGAAAAATCAATCACAACCCGGCTTAAAGCTTCGTCCAATGGAACATAGGCATGCCCATAACGTCGAATTCCCTTTTTGTCACCGACTGCTTTGTAGACAGCCTGCCCAACAGTGATGCCAACATCTTCAACGGTGTGATGACCGTCAATATGCAAATCACCATCCGCATCAACTTCAAGGTCGATCAGTCCATGACGTGCAATTTGATCCAGCATGTGGTCAAAAAAGCCGATGCCTGTGTGCAAGCGCGACTGGCCCGTACCATCCAGATTGACACGCACCGAGATTTTTGTTTCGGCCGTTTGGCGAAACACCTCAGCACAGCGTGGCGATGTTGTTGGCAACGACTCGGGCAATTCTGTCAATGGATAGTTCGTCATGAAAACCTGTTAACAGCAAAAACGATTGGATGGCAAAAGAAATTCAAACAGACGTTCTGACGAACGTCTTCAAGGCAGTTTACGCATAAAAATTATTTATGCACGAAAACTCAAAAAAAAAGCCCACTAATGTAGGCTTTTTAATGGTTGCGCGAGAAGGATTTGAACCTCCGACCTTTGGGTTATGAGCCCAACGAGCTACCAGACTGCTCCATCGCGCGGTATGTTTGTATTGTAACCGATTAAGCGGATGTTTCAGCTTCTGGTGCAACAGTTTCGGTGCCGCGATCCACCAATTCAACAATACACATGGGCGCGTTATCACCAACGCGGAAACCCATTTTCAGAATACGTGTGTAACCACCGGGACGTGCATTGAAACGCGGACCCAAAACATCAAACAATTTGACGACCGAGTCGCGATCGCGCAAACGATCAAACGCCAAACGACGATTGGCAAGAGTTGGGATTTTTGCCAAAGTAATCATTGGCTCGACCACACGACGCAATTCCTTGGCCTTTGGCAAGGTCGTTTTAATAACTTCGTGCTCAATCAGCGAATTCATCATGTTGCGCAACATCGCCAAACGATGGGATGACGTGCGGTTTAATTTGCGAAGACCTAGTCCGTGACGCATAGTGATTTCCTTTATTTAATAAAAACAGCCGTATCAGGTACTGTTTATGTCACATCGATAATTGGATTATCGTTTTTCCAGTGAAACCGGGGGCCAGCTTTCGAGCTTCATGCCCAAAGTCAGACCACGGGAAGCCAAAACTTCCTTGATTTCATTGAGTGATTTTCTGCCCAGATTGGGCGTCTTGAGCAGTTCGTTCTCGGTGCGTTGAATCAAATCACCGATGTAATAGATATTTTCAGCTTTCAGACAGTTGGCCGAACGAACCGTCAATTCAAGCTCATCAACCGGACGCAACAGGACCGGATCAAAGTTCGAACCGCCACCACGTACAGGCGAAGCAATGATGGAGTCGACATCACCACCCTCGAGCTGGGCAAATACAGCCATCTGTTCGATGAGTATCTTGGCCGAAGCACGCACTGCATCTTCTGCAGAGAGAGCACCATTGGTTTCGATATCCAGAATCAACTTGTCCAGATCGGTGCGCTGCTCAACACGCGCGCTTTCTACAGTGTAGCTAACACGCTTCACAGGAGAAAATGACGCGTCCAAAACGATACGACCAATGGCCTTGGTAGTGTCGTCCAGATGACGACGCATGGTGCCCGGCACGTAACCACGGCCGCGCTCCACCTTGATTTGCACATCCAGCTTGCCACCGTGAGCCAGATTGGCAATCACATGCTCTGGGTTGATGATCTCAACATCATGCGGAGTCTGAATATCACCGGCACATACGACACCTTCGGTGTCTTTGCGCAAGCTCAATGTGACTTCATCACGGTTGTATAGCTTGAAAACAATGCCCTTGAGGTTGAGCAAAATGTTGACGACGTCCTCATGAACACCTTCAATCGAAGAGTATTCATGCAATACACCAGCTATTGTGACCTCGGTCGGAGCAAACCCCGGCATCGATGACAGCAACACCCGGCGCAATGCATTACCCAGGGTATGACCGTAACCTCTTTCAAAAGGTTCTAATACAACTTTAGCCCTGTTGGTAGATAACTGCTCAACATTGATAGCCTTAGGTTTTAGTAAAATATTTTGCATGTACAAATCCTCTTGATACCCCCGGTAATGACTACCGGTACAGGCTTACGTTGCAACAGACGAGCAATAAACCATCGGTTGCCAAAACATAGGCTGCCTACACTTAACGTGAATACAGCTCAACAATCAGTGACTCATTCACGTCAGCCGCGAATTGATCACGATCTGGTACAGACTTGAAAACGCCTTCGGCTTTTTCAATATTGACATCGACCCAGGCCGGCATGCCGACTTGTTGGGCCAACTGCAAAGCTTCCACAATACGTGCTTGCTTGTTCGATTTCTCACGAACAGCAACAACGTCGCCCACCTTGACTAGGTAAGAAGGGATATTCACTGACTTGCCGTTAACCAAAATGGCTTTGTGCGAAACCAGCTGGCGCGACTCAGCGCGGGTTGAACCGAAGCCCATGCGATAAACCACGTTATCCAGTCGCGTCTCAAGCAAAGCCAGCAGATTGGCACCAGTGTTGCCCTTGCGGCGATCAGCTTCTTCAAAATAACGACGAAATTGCTTTTCCAAAACGCCGTACATACGCTTGACTTTTTGCTTTTCTCGCAATTGGATACCGTAATCGGAAGTACGGGCACCGGAAGTGCGGCCATGCTGACCAGGCTTCGAATCAAATTTAACCTTGTCACCAATCGAGCGACGAGCGCTCTTCAGGAATAGGTCAGTGCCTTCACGGCGGGAGAGTTTGCCCTTGGGGCCCAAAAAACGTGCCACTTGAATTTCCTTTTTTGATCATCTACCGCTAGCAAAAGCGGGAGCCAATGCGCAAACACATTGGCGGTGGGCTTGGTTTGAAAAATTAGATACGACGACGCTTTTGTGGACGGCAACCGTTGTGCGGAACCGGGGTCACATCAGCAATCATGTTGATTCGGATACCCAAAGCAGCCAGGGCACGAACCGACGACTCACGACCAGGACCGGGACCTTTGATCTCGACGTCGAGATTCTTGATGCCTTGTTCAATGGCGGTACGGCCAGCCACTTCCGAAGCCACCTGAGCAGCAAATGGTGTGGATTTTCTGGAACCTTTAAAACCCTGACCACCAGACGAAGCCCAGGCAAGAGAATTGCCTTGACGGTCCGTAATGGTGATGATGGTGTTGTTGAAAGAGGCGTGCACGTGTGCAATGCCGTCAGCAACATTCTTGCGAACTTTTTTGCGGACGCGCTGCGCAGCGTTATTGGATGGAGCTTTAGCCATAATTAACTTTCAGAGCCTGTTATTTCTTGAGAGAAGCCGCCGCTTTACGAGGACCTTTGCGCGTCCGCGCATTGGTACGGGTGCGCTGGCCACGCAGAGGCAGACCGCGACGATGGCGGAAACCACGGTAGCAACCAATGTCCATCAGACGCTTGATGTTCATGGTCGTCTCACGGCGCAAATCACCTTCAATGGTAAATTTGGCGACTTCATCACGCACTTTTTCGAGCTCTGAATCCGTCAGATCCTTGATTTTTTTGGAGTAGTCCACACCACAAGCTTCGCAAATCTTGCGGGCGCGGCTGCGTCCGATGCCGAAGATGGCAGTCAAGCCAATTTCAGAATGCTTTTGTGGTGGAATATTGATACCAGCGATACGTGCCATTTTGATCCTCTATAACTCTTGCAATTAACCCTGACGCTGTTTGTGACGTGGATCTGTACAAATCACACGAACTACACCCTTACGCCGAATAATCTTGCAGTTGCGGCAAATTTTCTTGACCGAAGCCGAAACTTTCATTGCGTTCTCCTAAACAATTCGTAAACAGTTGAAACTACTTGGCACGAAACACGATGCGTGCCCGGCTCAAATCATACGGTGTAAGCTCTACAGTCACTTTGTCGCCTGGCAAAATACGGATGTAATGCATGCGCATTTTTCCCGATATATGCCCCAACACAATGTGACCGTTTTCAAGTTTTACCCTGAAAGTTGCATTCGGAAGATTTTCTACAATCTCGCCCTGCATTTGAATGACGTCATCTTTTGCCATATATTTATCTCAGGAAGCCTTGAAGTTGGCTTTTTTCAGCAGAGATTCATATTGCTGCGACATCAAATAATTCTGTACTTGTGCCATGAAATCCATGGTTACAACAACAATAATAAGCAATGAGGTTCCGCCGAAGTAAAACGGTACGTTGTACTTGAGAATCAAGAATTCAGGCAACAAACAAACCAAGGTAATATACATGGCACCGACAAATGTCAGGCGCAACAAAATCTTGTCGATGTACTTGGCGGTATGGTCTCCAGGACGAATACCAGGCACAAATGCACCGCTTTTCTTCAGGTTGTCAGCAGTTTCGCGGCTATTAAATACTAGTGCCGTGTAAAAGAAACAGAAGAAAATAATAGCTGCCGCATACAACATCACATAGATCGGCTGACCAGGTGACAACGAGCCTGCAATATCTTTCAACCAGCGCATTGAGTCACCGGCACTGAACCAGCCAACCACGGTGGCAGGCAAAAGAATGATCGAGGAAGCAAAGATCGGGGGAATCACGCCAGCCATGTTCAGCTTGAGAGGCAAATGGGACGACTGGCCGCCATAAACCTTGTTGCCGACTTGACGACGTGCATAGTTCACCAGGATCTTGCGTTGGCCGCGTTCGACAAATACAACAAAGTATGTCACCAGCGCAACCAGCACCACAATCAGCAAAGACACGATGATACTCATGGCACCCGTACGCACCAACTCGAGCAGTCCGCCAACAGCATTGGGCAAGCCTGCCGCAATACCAGCAAAGATCAGGATGGAGATTCCGTTACCTAGACCACGCTCCGTGATTTGCTCACCCAGCCACATCAAGAACAAGGTGCCGGCTGTCAGCGTGATCACCGCAGTCATGCGAAAGCCAAAACCGGGCTCGACCACCAACCCGGCCGAACTCTCAAGCGCCACCGCAATACCCAGAGACTGGAACAAAGCAAGGCCGAGCGTGCCGTAACGGGTGTACTGGGTAATTTTGCGGCGACCGGCTTCGCCTTCTTTTTTCATTTGCTCGAAGGCTGGCAGGACATAGCCCAACAATTGCATGATGATCGATGCCGAAATGTAAGGCATGATACCGAGCGCAAAAATTGTGAACCTGGACAAGGCACCACCCGAGAACATGTTGAACATGCCCAGGATACCGCCTTGCTGGCCTTTGAAAAATTGCTGCAACTGAACCGGATCGATGCCAGGTACCGGGATGTGCGCACCCACACGGTAAACCACGAGGGCGAGCAACAAAAAGACCAAACGACGGCGCAAATCGCCGTACTTGTCTGTTTTTGCCGAAAGAGCCGTACTGGTAGCCACTTACACCAATCCTGAATCTGTATTACGCAATGCTGCCGCCGGCAGCTTCGATCGCCAGCTTGGCAGCAGCAGTAGCGCCAACACCATTGAGCTTGAATGCCTTGGTCACCTCACCGGTTTTGATGACCTTCACCACCTTCGCCAGCTCACCAACCAACCCAGCCTGCTTAAGCACAAGCACATCGATATCTGCAACATCCAGTAGATTGAGTGCCGACAAGGTTACTTCTGCATTGAACTTCAGTTGTGCAGATTTGAAACCACGCTTGGGCAGACGACGCTGCATAGGCATTTGACCGCCTTCAAAACCGACTTTGTGATAGCCGCCAGCACGTGACTTTTGACCCTTGTGACCACGACCTGCCGTCTTGCCAAGTCCAGATCCGATACCGCGACCGACACGACGTTTGTAATGCTTAGCGCCGTCAGCCGGCTTGATGCCATTAAGTTCCATCATTTACCTCTTAAAGCACTTTAACCAAGTAGCTGATTTTGTTGATCATGCCGCGAACTTCTGGCGTATCCACCAATTCGCTGGTGCTGCGCACCTTGCGCAGGCCCAGGCCACGAACCGTTGCACGGTGCGACTCCGCGCAGCCAATCGGGCTACGCACGAGTTGAACAGTTACTTTTTTTTGCGTTGTCATTTTTTAAAACTCCAATCAAGCAAAAATTTCTTCGACAGTTTTGCCACGCTTTGCAGCAACTCCGGAGGGCGTTGTGGCGTGAGAAAGAGCGTCCAACGTGGCGCGAACCATGTTGTATGGATTAGAGGAGCCGTGGCTCTTGGCAACAATGTCCGTGATGCCAATGACTTCGAACACGGCGCGCATGGGGCCGCCAGCGATGATGCCAGTACCCTTGGGGGCAGGTGCCATCATGACCGATGCTGCGCCGTGATGGCCCATCACCTTGTGGTGGATTGACCCATTCTTGAGTGAGACCTTGGTCATGTTACGACGCGCTTCTTCCATGGCTTTTTGCACGGCAGCAGGGACCTCTTTTGATTTCCCCTTGCCCATGCCGACGGTGCCGTCACCATCACCCACCACAGTCAGTGCAGCGAAACCCAGAATACGACCACCCTTGACCACTTTCGTGACTCGGTTGATCGCGATCATTTTCTCGCGCAGACCATCCTCAGGCCCTTCAGCCTTACCTTGCATTTTTGCTTGTACTTTAGCCATCTTAATTTCCGATCTGCTTAGAACTGCAAGCCAGCTTCACGTGCCGCATCAGCCAACGCCTTGACGCGGCCATGGTACGCAAATCCTGCACGATCAAACGCTACTTTTTCAACACCAACAGCTTTTGCCTTTTCAGCCAAACGCTTACCAATGATCTGGGCGGCGGCAACGTTGCCACCCCTACCAGAACCGCCCAATGACTGACGCACCTCGGCTTCGGCCGTTGATGCGGTGGCCAAAACTTTGCTGCCGTCGCCAGAAATGACACTGGCGTAGATGTGCAAGTTGGTGCGATTCACCGTCAAACGGGCAACGCCTTGGTGGGCGATGCGAATCCGGGTTTGACGTGCTCTGCGAAGACGCTGCTCTTTTTTGCTCAACATGTTGCAGATCCTTATTTCTTCTTGGTTTCTTTGATAGCGACTTTTTCTTCCGCGTACCGGATACCCTTGCCTTTGTAAGGCTCGGGCGGACGGACCGCACGAATTTCAGCCGCAACCTGACCAACGCGCTGACGATCAGCACCCTTGATCACAACTTCTGTAGGCGAGGGTGTTGCCACAGTGATACCAGCAGGCATGTCAATATTGACCGGGTGTGAATAACCCACTGTCAAATTGAGTTTGCTGCCAGTCGCCTGCGCCTTGTAACCCACGCCGATCAATGTCAACTTTTTCTCAAAGCCTTTGCTGACACCAACCACCATGTTATTGACCAACTGACGCATGGTGCCGGCCATCGCATCAGCAGCACGCGTTTCGTTGGCTGCGGCAAAGCTCAGCTTGCCAGCATCGCTGGAAATTTTGACCAGCGCGTTTTGCGCCAGGGTCAGCAACCCGCCGGAACCCTTGACACTCACACTTTGCTCACCTACCGTCACATCCACCCCAGTTGGGATGGCAACGGGCATTTTTGCTATACGGGACATCTTGTATTTCCTCTCAATGTCACGCTTTAGGCGACGTAGCAAAGCACTTCACCACCGACACCGGTTGCGCGCGCCTTGCGATCAGTCATGACACCCTTGGGCGTTGTGACAATTGCCACACCCAGGCCATTTTGAACTTGCGGAATGGCATCGCTGCCACGATAAACACGCAGACCAGGACGACTGACACGCTCGATGCGCTCAATCACCGGACGCCCGGCGTAATACTTCAAAGCAATTTCCAGCTCAGGCTTGCCGTCTGCCGGATTGATCTTGAATCCATCAATATAACCTTCGTCTTTCAGGACTTGGGCAATCGCGACCTTCACCTTGGAGGAAGGCACACGAACAGTAGTTTTTGCAACCATTTGCGCATTACGAATGCGGGTCAACAGGTCGGCGATCGGATCACTCATACTCATATTTTTTCTCCTACCGATTACCAGCTGGCCTTGACGATGCCGGGAATTTCACCAGCAAAAGCCATTTCGCGAATCTTTGCACGTGCCAGACCAAATTGCTGGAACGTGCCGCGAGGGCGTCCGGTAATGGCACAGCGATTGCGCTGACGGGTCGGGTTTGCATTGCGAGGCAAAGCCTGCAGACCAAGGCGCGCAGCAGCACGCTCTTCATCAGTGCGCTTTGCATCGGTCGAGATCGCCTTCAATTCCGCATGTTTTTTTGCGTACTTGGCAACCAGTTTGTCTCTTTTGAGCTCGCGCTCGATTAAAGCCATCTTAGCCACAGATCACCTCAGTTCTTGAAGGGGAAACGGAAACCAGCGAGAAGCGCCTTGCACTCATCATCGGTCTTGGCCGTTGTCGTGATGCTGATATTGAGACCACGCAAGGCGTCAACCTTGTCATATTCAATTTCAGGGAAAATAATTTGCTCTTTCACGCCGATGTTGTAGTTACCACGGCCATCGAATGAACGACCAGAGATTCCACGGAAATCACGCACCCGAGGCAACGCGACTGTGACAAAGCGATCCAGGAATTCATACATTTGCGCACCGCGCAACGTGACCATGCAGCCAATGGCTTGATTTTCACGAATCTTGAAGCCGGCAATCGCCTTTTTGGACATGGTAACCACAGGTTTCTGACCCGCGATTTTCGACATGTCACCCACAGCATGATCCATGACCTTCTTATCGGCCACTGCTTCGCTCACACCCATGTTGAGCGTGATCTTGGTCAGGCGAGGCACTTCCATTGGCGACTTGTAACCAAACCTGGCCATCAACTCGGGAGCCAATTTTTCACGGTAAAGTTGTTGCAAACGAGCCATGTTCATGCCACCTTTATTTCTTCGCCGCTGGACTTGTAAACGCGAACGCGCTTGCCATCAGCTTGCAGTTTGATACCGACGCGATCAGCCTTGCCGGTCGATGCATTGAAAATTGCGACATTGGATTGGTGAATCGCCATGGTTTTTTCGACAATACCACCCGCCTCACCCTTCACGGGATTCGGCTTGGCATGCTTCTTGACAATATTCACACCCTCAACAACGAGATGAGAATCATCTTTGCGAGATGCAACCTTGCCGCGTTTACCCTTATCGCGCCCAGTGAGCACGATGACATCGTCGCCTTTGCGAATCTTGTTCATGTGACGTCCTTACAAAACTTCTGGTGCCAGAGACACGATCTTCATGAACTTTTCAGTGCGCAATTCACGCGTCACCGGCCCAAAGATACGCGTGCCGATTGGCTCGAGCTTGGCATTGAGCAAGACCGCTGCATTGCCATCAAATTTAACTAGCGAGCCATCACCGCGACGAATGCCCTTGGCAGTGCGAACCACCACAGCACTGTAGACGTCGCCTTTTTTGACGCGACCACGTGGCGCAGCTTCCTTGATGCTCACTTTGATAATGTCGCCCACGCTGGCGTAGCGACGTTTGGATCCGCCCAGCACTTTAATGCACAGAACGGACTTGGCGCCAGTGTTGTCGGCGACTTCGAGTCGAGATTCGGTTTGGATCATTTGTTTAATTCCCAACTTGCACTGAGAAACCGGCCGGCACAACGCCCACCTTCACTTCAGTCAGTCTTGGACCCGTTACACGCAACATGAACCACTCATGTCGTTAGCTTTGGGCAGATACTTCGTTTTTAACGCGAAGCCTCGTATTATGCAGTAAAAAATCGGCGAGATCAATTATTTTCCCGCCCATCAAGCAAATAATGTTGGCACAAGTCCACGAAATCATGTGATCACAGGTTGGTCGCCCGGGGAAGGGCAAACCTTGGCATCAGGCCGCTCTATTTTCTGTGGAGAGAGGCCAGACGTGTCCCCGACACCGAGAGTGGGCTGCCAGCACGTTTGATTAGACTCTAGGCTTTCAACAACATTGGCGCAGGCTCACGCCTGCACACCCTTCATGAGTAAACGTATCGCATTCATTGGTGGTGGCAACATGGCCAGTGCCATCATCAGTGGCCTGATCAAACAGGCGCTCCCTGCCGAGTTGATTGATGTGGTGGAACCTTTTGCGGAAGCGCGCGACAAGCTGCAGGCAAGCTTTGGCATCAGCGCTCGCCCAGAGGCAGGTGTATTTTTAATGGATGCCGCTCTGGTGGTCTGGGCCGTCAAGCCGCAAACTTTCAAGGAGGCGGCCTTGGCCGTTGCACCACACGTCCCGGGCCGTTTGCACTTGAGCGTGGCTGCGGGCATCCGCAGTGACAGCATCTCAGCCTGGTTGGGCAGCGAACGCATTGTGCGCGCCATGCCCAACACACCCGCACTGATCGGCCAGGGAATCACCGGCCTGTTTGCTCGCTCCAGCGTGACCGCCAACGACAAGGCCTTCGTCGAGCAAGTCATTGCAACGACTGGCGATTCTCTCTGGATAGAGGCTGAAGAGCAGCTCGACGTGGTCACAGCGCTGTCTGGCTCTGGCCCGGCCTACGTGTTTTACTTCATGGAGGCCATGACCACAGCAGGCACAGAGATGGGTTTGAGCCGCGAGCAGGCACTGCAGCTGGCGATTGCCACTTTTTCCGGGGCCAGCGCATTGGCTAAAGCCTCTGGCGAGTCGCCCCAGATACTGCGTCAACGCGTCACATCAAAAGGTGGCACCACCTTTGCAGCCATCTCCAGCATGGAAGATAACGACGTGCGCGCCCAGTTCATTGATGCCATGTATGCGGCTCGCGAACGAGCCAAAGAACTCGGCGATGAATTTGGCGCCGCATGAGCGGTCTTTACCGGACGAAGTAGCTGGCTGCAATTCCGGCAAAGACGGCAAAACCCAGCCAATGGTTATGCCGGAAGGCCTTGAAACAGCCCTCTCGCGTACGTGTCCTGATCAGAAAAAAATGCCAAACCACCTGGATCAAGGCTAACAGCATGCCAAGATAAAACAACGGGCTTGAAAGATACCGGTACAGTGCCAATGTCCAGATGGTGATATATCCCATATAGAACAGCATCACCGCCGATACATCCCAAGGCCCCAGTGTGACGGCAGAAGTCTTGATACCAATGCGCAAATCATCATCCCTGTCCACCATGGCGTACTCGGTATCGTAGGCCAGCACCCAACACAAATTGCCCAAGGTCAGCAGCCAGGCCAGCAAGGGCAGATCACCATGCACGGCGGTAAACGCCATCGGGATGCCCATGCCAAAGGCCAATCCCAAAACTGCCTGCGGCATCGACACATAACGTTTGGCATAGGGATAGGCCAGCGTGACGGCCAGCGCCGCGCCCGACAAGCCGATGGTCATGGCATTGGTGGTGAGCACCAGCACAAAGGCCAGCAACGCCAGCAATGCCCCCAGCGCCAGCGCCTCCTTGACCGACACGGCGCCAGTGGTCACCGGACGACCCGCCGTACGCTTGACGTGTTTGTCAAACTCCCGGTCTGCCACATCATTGATACAGCATCCCGCACTGCGCATCAAAATCGTTCCCAGCACAAACACCAGGAGCAGGTGCCAGCCGGGAAATCCGCCGGCGGCCACCCACAATGCCCCAAGTGTGGGCCACAGCAGCAGCAGCCAGCCAGCAGGCCGGTTCCACCGAATCAAATCCAGATACAAGTCAAATTTCTTTCGCCAAAGCATCGTCTTCTTTCTCAACTTCGGCCATCAAGACAAGCGCCGAACCCCTGGCAAGTCGCAGGCATAAATGGCATTGCGCAAGGCGGCAATGGCCTCATAACGTGTAAAGCTGCGGCGCCAGACCAGCACCACGCGACGCATCGGCGGATCACCCGCAAACGGCAGATATTTCACATAGGCATCCTCAAGGCGCCTGGTTTTGGCCGCCAGCGCTTCTTTGGGGACACTCAGGCGTGGCACCAGCGTAACCCCCATGCCGGCCGCCACCATATGTTTGATGGTCTCGAGCGACGAACCTTCGAAGCTCTTGCGAATGCCTTCGGTGTTGCTGGAAAAACGTGCAAACTCAGGGCAAACCTCAAGCACATGATCCCGAAAACAGTGGCCACTGCCCAGCAGGAGCATGGTCTCATTCTTGAGTTCCTCGCTGGTGATCTGGGCCTTGGCGGCCAGCGGGTGATTGGCCGGTACAGCGGCCATAAAAGGCTCGTCATACAGTGGCGCGACCGCGAGCCCGGCATCCGGGAAGGGCTCGGCCAGTATGGCGCAATCAATCTCCCCGGTACGCAGCATTTCCAGCAGCTTCACAGTAAAATTTTCCTGCAGCATCAAAGGCATTTGTGGCGTCTTGACAATCATTTGACGCACCAGATCCGGCAACAGATAAGGGCCAATGGTGTAGATGATGCCCAAAGCGAGCGAACCACCCAGCGGATCCTTGCCGCGTTTGGCCATTTCCCTGATGGCCGCAGCCTGCTCCAGCACACTTTGTGCCTGGCGCACAATTTCTTCACCCAGGGGTGTCACGCTGACCTCGTTGGCACTGCGTTCAAACAACTTCACGTCCAGCTCTTCTTCCAGCTTTTTCACAGCTACCGACAAGGTGGGCTGGGACACATAACAAGCTTCGGCCGCCTTGCCAAAATGCCGCTCGCGCGCAACGGCCACGATGTATTTGAGTTCAGTCAGAGTCATGCCGCTATTTTCACCCACGAAGCAAGCAAGCTTGGACATCAGGGTTTGTGCTTAGTTGGCAATGCACTCGGGGTTGATTTGAGTCAAGCGCCCACATGTGGAAGCCGCTAGCATTCTCAAAGGAGAATCACCATGTTTAATCTACCCATTCGAAGGGTGATGGAACGCAAGAAGTTCATCACTGCAGCACCGGACACCACCGTCAGCCAGGCGGCGCGCTTGATGGCGTCAAGAAATACCGGGGCCGTGCTGATCGTTGAAAACGACCAATTGAGCGGGATTTTTACCGAACGGGACGTGGTGTTTCGCGTCATTGCGCCAGGTCTTGACCCCCAACAGACGCCGTTGAAGACCGTGATGACCGCCGACCCAAAAACCCTGGGCCCCGCACAATCTTATGGACATGCCTTGGTGATCATGCAGGAGAACGGCTTTCGACATGTTCCCGTGGTTGAGAATGGTCACGCCATCGGCATCATTTCGTCGCGCAATGCCATGGACCCTGACCTGGAAGAATTTGTCGCGGATCAACGCCGACGCGAGCATTTTCGCTAGGTGGTGCACCCGGCCATCTGCCACCTCCTACTCCCTCAGGCGTTTAAATAGTCCGCCTTTCCACCCAGCCAGCGCTGCACATGCTGCTCGGCCAGTGCCGGATACCGGTCGAGCATCAGGGGTGCCAGCTTGCGAGCCCATTCCAGCAGCTTGGCGTCTTCAGTCACATCGGCAAAACGCAGCATGGCATCGCCCGACTGACGCGCCCCCATAAACTCGCCGGGACCACGAATTTCCAAGTCGCGCCGGGCAATTTCAAAGCCATCGCTGGTTTCAGCCATCGCCTTGAGCCGCTCGCGCGCGGTCTCGCCAAGGCGCGGTGCGTCCCCGGTGGCATACAGCAGCACACAGGCCGAGGCCGCCGCGCCACGCCCGACACGGCCGCGCAGCTGGTGCAACTGGCTCAGGCCAAAACGTTCCGCGTGCTCGATCACCATTAATGAGGCGTTCGGTACATCCACCCCCACCTCAATCACCGTGGTACTGACCAACACCCCCATCTGCCCCCCCACGAACAGCCCCATCATTGCTTTTTTCTCAAGGGAACTCATGCGTGAATGCAGCAGGCCAACCAGCACCCCGGGAAGCGCCTCACTGAGGTGTGCGTGGGTCTCTGTGGCATTGCGCAGATCCAGCGCTTCACTCTCCTCAATCAGGGGACAGACCCAGTAAATTTGCCGCCCCTGCACTAATTGATGACTGATGCGGGCAATCACCTCATCCCGGCGCGCGTCATTGACCACCTTGGTGACAATCGGGGTACGGCCGGGCGGCAACTCGTCGATGGTGGACACATCCAGGTCGGCGTAATAACTCATGGCTAGCGTGCGCGGAATGGGGGTTGCCGTCATCATGAGCAGGTGCGGCTCAAGTTCCTGTTGACCCAGCTTGCAACGCAAGGCCAGGCGCTGGGCCACGCCAAAACGGTGCTGCTCGTCAATGATGGCCAGCGCCAGCTTCTGGAACTGCACCTTGTCCTGGATCAGCGCGTGGGTGCCCACCACCAGGGCGGCTTGGCCGCTGGCAATCAGCGCCAGCATGTCGCGCCGCTCCCGCGCTTTCTGGCTCCCGGTGAGCCAGGCGACCGTGATCCCGAGGGGCTGCAGCCAAGCCACCAGCTTGGCAAAGTGCTGGGTGGCCAGAATCTCGGTGGGCGCCATCAAAGCACATTGCCAGCCTGCGTCCATGCATTGCGCTGCAGCCAGGGCAGCCACCACGGTTTTGCCAGCACCCACGTCCCCCTGCAACAAACGGTGCATGGGAAGGGCCTGTGCAATATCCTGGCTGATTTCGTCCACCACACGCTGTTGCGCTGCGGTAAGCTGAAACGGCAAACTGGCCAGCAGGCGCTCAAACAAACTGCCAGCACCTGTTTTTTCCAGAACCGGCGCGCGCAACCGGGCACGGACTCGCCGCGATTGGAATTGGGAGAGTTGCTGCGCCAGCAGTTCTTCCGCTTTGAGCCGCTGCCAAGCCGGGTGGCTGTGATCCTGGAGCGTGTCGAGCGACACGTCGGGTGTCGGGTTGTGCAAAAAGTAGAGTGCCTGACGAAGATTCCAGGAAGGATGCAGGCCGATTTCCTGCAAAAAAGGCTTCGGCACCGTGTCCGGCAACTCGGCACGCGACAGGCCCGCCTGGACAGCGCGGCGCAAATACGTTTGGGGCAGACCCGCCACGGTAGGATAAATCGGCGTCAGGGCTGTGGCCAATTCACCACCGGCAGGTTTGACCACCGGGTGCATCATGGTCAGGCCGGCAAAACCACCACGAATTTCGCCACGCACCCGAATCAGCTTGCCTGGCGACAGCGCATTTTGTTGTGAGGAATAAAAGGTGAAAAATCGCAACAGACAGGTGCCCGAACCGTCATCCAGCGTGACCAGAAGTTGTCGGTGGCCTCCCAGCTTGATCTGGGTATGGGTGATGCGACCCTCCACCTGCGCCATATCGCCTTCGCGCACATCACGCAATTTGACCAGCCGTGTTTCGTCTTCATAACGCAGCGGCAAATGCAAAGCCAGGTCAATCGGCCGCTGCAAGCCAAGCTTGCGCAAGGCCTTTTGTGGCCCGGTCAGCGGCTTTGCGGTTGGGTTAACGGGCGGTGGCGGCATGCGCCCATTTTGCCCAAAAGCATCGGTCGGTTTAAAACGGCATTTTCGGCATGCCTTTCATGCCCCCCATACGCTTCATCATTTTCATCATGCCGCCGCCCTTCATCTTCTTCATCATGTCCTGCATTTGCTCAAATTCCTTGAGCATGCGGTTGACCTCCTGAACCTGCACACCTGCGCCAGCGGCGATACGGCGCTTGCGGGTGGCCTTGATGAGTTCAGGCTTGCGGCGCTCCAGCGGTGTCATGCTTTGAATGATGCCCTCCTTGCGTTTGACATCTTTCTCAACCTTGCCCATGTCCATCTGACCGGCTTTGGCCGCCATGGCGGCAGGCAGTTTGTCCATCAGGCTGCTCAAGCCGCCCATTTGCTTCATTTGCTGGATCTGGCTCAGAAAGTCGTTGAGGTCAAAGCTGGCGCCGCTTTTTACCTTGGCCGCCAGTTTTTGCGCCGAGGCCAAGTCAACCCCTGCCGTGACCTGCTCCACCAGCGCCAGAATATCGCCCATGCCCAGAATGCGGCCGGCGTGGCGCTCGGCATCAAAAACTTCCAGGCCGTCGAGTTTTTCACTGGTGCCCGCGAACTTGATCGGCGCGCCGGTCACCTGTCGCACCGAAAGGGCAGCACCGCCACGCGAATCGCCGTCGAGCTTGGTCAGGATGATGCCGGTCAGAGGCAAGGCTTCCTTGAAGGCCTTGGCCGTGTTGATCGCGTCCTGGCCTTGCATGGCATCGACCACAAACAGGGTCTCGACCGGCTTGATTGCAGCGTGCAAGTCCTTGATTTCGCGCATCAGCACGTCATCAATGGCCAGGCGGCCAGCGGTGTCGACCAGCAACACATCAAAATAATGCTTGCGGGCATAGTCCAGCGCAGCCAGCGCAATGTCCACCGGCCTTTGTTCCGGGCTGCTGGGAAACCATTCGGCACCGGCCTGGGCCGTCACGGTTTTAAGCTGTTCGATCGCCGCAGGACGATAGACGTCACCGGACACCGTCAATACTTTTTTGCCGCGTTTTTCGATCAGATGTTTGGCCAGCTTGGCGGTGGTGGTGGTTTTCCCCGCCCCCTGCAAACCCGCCATCAGGATCACCGCGGGCGGCTGCGCCGCCAAATTGATGTCACTGACGCCGTCCCCCATGGTGGCGGCCAGCTCCTTGTTGACAATGCTGACCAGGGCCTGGCCCGGCGTGAGCGAGCCCAGAACATGCTGACCCAACGCCTTTTCCTTGACCCGTGCAATGAAATCGCGCACCACCGGCAAGGCAACGTCAGCCTCCAGTAGCGCCATCCGGACCTCACGCAGCATGTCGGCCACATTCGATTCGGTAATGCGTGCCTGGCCGCGTATTTCTTTAACCAGGCGGGAAAGTTTGTCGGTGAGAGCGGAGGCCATAGGATGTTTTTCCGGCAAACGGAACCTGAGTTAATGCCAAGTGTGCAAAAAAAGAATACAAAACGCTAAACTGTGCGCATGATTTTAGCCAGTGCAACCCCCGTCACTTTAAGCTTGGCCCTGGGCGCCTCGGCCGCCTACGCTGCATCGGCCACTGGCGCATCGCGCAAGTACCAGACGCTGCCCCGGATCGCGGTCTGGGTGGCCTGGTGCCTGCATGGTCTATTGCTGGCCATAGGTCTGTGGGGCAGTGAACCCCGATTTGGCTTTGCCCCGGCACTGTCCGTCACCACTTGGCTGGTCGGGCTGGTGTATGCCATTGAAGGCTACGTTTTCCCCCAGCTCAAAACGCCCTGGCTGTTGTCCAGCGCCGGTTCGGCAGCCGTGCTGTTGGCCTTGTTGTTCCCGGGCAATACCCTGTATGCCAGCGCCTCACCTTGGCTGCCATTGCATTGGGCTCTGGGCATTGCCTCCTACGGTCTCATTGCCGTGGCCGTGGTGCACGCCTGGCTCATGACACGCGCTGAAGCACGCATTCGCATGGCAGCCAATGGGTCCAGCGGCTTGCCCTTGCTGACCATGGAAAGGCTGACGTTCCGCTTTGTCAGCCTGGGATTTGTGCTGCTGAGTGGCACCTTGATGGCAGGGTTTTTCTTTGGCAGCCAGTTGTATGGCGGTGGACACGCGATCAAACTGGATCACAAAACAATTTTTTCGGTCTTATCCTGGCTGACTTTCGCGATCCTGATGTTGGGTCGCGCCCGTTTTGGCTGGCGTGGCAAACGTGCTGTGCGTTTCCTGTACGTCGGCTCCGGCCTGCTGCTGCTGGCTTATGTTGGTTCACGTTTTGTCATGGAAGTCATTCTGAGGCAAACGCTGTGAAAGGGTTGCTGTTGCTGCTGGTGGTGCTGGCCGGATTCTGGCTTTGGCGCAGTCGCGCGCCGTACAACAGCCAGCACCAGCCCAAGCCCCCCGACCCGGCTCCCGCGCCAAAAGACACAGTGGCGTGCAGCCACTGTCATGTTCACATCCCCCGGACAGAGGCAGTTCAAGGTCTGCACGGAAGTTATTGTGGACTGGAGCACCTGCATCAAGCGGAACCTTAAATGAACTTGCCCGCGCTGGCATCCCTTTGGTCGGGACAAAAGTCACCCGAGTCCGACTTCAACGACCAACACGACGAGTTTGATCGTTTGTGGCGCGGCTTCATGACAGCGCGAACCACACTGGGACTGGTGCTGGTGGCGCTGCAAGTCAGCCTGCTGGTTCTGGCAGCTACACCCAGACTCCTACCGCTGCTGATCTGTACGAGCTACCTGATCGCGACGCTGGCAGATCGGGTCATGTCAGAGCCCCAACAGTTGGGACAGCGTATCAACGGCGAATGGCTGCGCACCCTGGGTGTGGATTTGATGGCGTTTTCGGCGCTTCAGGCCCTGCAGGACGGCAGCATCAATTACACGCCGCTCTTTGCGCTGCCTGTCCTGATGGCCTCGGTTCTGGGCTCACAACTGCTGTCCCTCGCCAGCGCGGCCAGCGTCACGCTTCTGCTTTTTGCCCACGCAGGCTGGTTATCCTTACAGAGTCCGTGGAACACCAGTGCACTTTTTTCTCAGGCAGCGCTGACTGGCGCTGGCTGTTTTGCCGTTTCCTTTATCGCCCGCCAAATGGCAAGCCGTCTGGCCAGCATTGAGTTAAAAGCCAAGCGCAGTCAATTGGCTGCTGCAGTGCAGCGGCAAGTGAACGAACTGATCATTGAAACGCTGGGCGATGGCGTTCTGGTGGTCGACGCCGAGCACTTGGTTCGCTCCGCCAATCCTGCCGCTCAAAAACAATTGAGCCTCCCTTCGCACACAAAAAATCAGCCTTTAATCCTGGCCAGCGCACCAGGCTGGCAGGGACTACGCCATCTGATCGACGCTACCTTTAAGACGGAAACAGCGCAACATCTGGAAATCAGCATTCAGCACGAGGGCCAGGGAAAACGTGTGGTTATGGCTCACACCCAGTTGACCGAGCAGCTCAATCCCGACGCGCAAGGCATGTGCGTGGTTTTTTTGCAGGATCAAAGGGAGCTGCAGGCTCGTTTACGTGTCGAAAAATTTGCCAGCATGGGTCGGATGTCTGCCGCGGTGGCCCATGAAATACGCAACCCCCTGGCCGCCATCGTGCAGGCCAATGCGTTGCTGGCCGAAGACCTGTCAGACCCTGGACAACAACAATTGAGCCGATTGGTACAACAAAATGCCCTGCGACTGGAAAAGACCGTTCATGACATCCTTCACATCGTCCAGTCACCCAGCGCAGACCACGCGGTTCAAGCCCAGCCGCTAGACCTGACGCTCACTCTGCCACGCATTTGCCGGGACTGGCAGTCGCATGGTGGCAACAAACCCGACATCGCTGTGCGCATTCCCAATACACAGGCCTGGGTCTGGTTTGACCCGGAGCACCTGCGGCGCATCATGATCAACCTGCTGGACAATGCCCAGCGTTATATCAGCATCCGCACCGATGCCATCCAGATCAGCCTGGACAAAAGCTGGACTGCTGGCGCAAGCATATGCCTGCGGGTCTGGAGCGACGGTGCACCGCTGGACCCTTCAGTGGAACAGCATTTGTTCGAACCCTTTTTTTCCTCCGAGAGCCGCTCCAGCGGCCTCGGGCTTTATATTTGCCGGGAACTGTGTGACAGTCACGGAGCAGAAATCAATTACCAGCGTAGCACGCGCGCCATGGGGGAACAAATGCAAACGGGTAATGAATTCTTCATCACATTCAAGACCTTGCCACCACACGACATGTATCCGGCGTCCGCCAAGCCAAACGAATGAAACCATGACACCAAGCACCCAACACATCCTGGTGGTCGACGACGAGCCCGATCTTCGCACCATCTACGAGCTGACATTGTTGCGCGAAGGTTACCGGGTTGACACTGCCGAAAACCTGCAGCAGGCGCGCCTGTGCCTGGAAGACAAGGAATTTGATGCCGTCATCACCGACATGCGCCTGCCTGATGGCCTGGGTCTGTCACTGATCAACGAACTCAAGGCACGCCAACGCAGCGAGCGCTTTGTGGTGATTACCGCCTATGGTTCAGCGGCCAATGCCGTAGAGGCCCTCAAGGCCGGAGCCTTCGACTACCTGACTAAACCCGTCGATTTAAAACAATTCCGGTCGGTCATTGCCGCGGCACTGCGTAGCGCACCTTCAGCACCCACACGACAAGACCGCCCACAGGGTCGCCCACAGCCCGCATCTGAAAGCGGACCAGACAGTCCCGGTGCCCGGTCGCTAATGCGACTGGTGGGTGAATCGCAGGCGATGTGCCAGATCAAGGAGCGCATTGTTAAAGTCGCGCCCAGCATGGCGCCCATCATGGTCACCGGCGAGTCCGGCACTGGCAAGGAACTGGTGGCCTATGCCATTCACAGCAACAGCCACCGGGCCCACGGTGCCTGGATCGCCGTCAACTGCAGCGCCATCCCCGAAAATTTGCTGGAAGCGGAGTTCTTTGGCGCAAAAAAAGGGGCTTACACGGGTGCCACCCAGGATCGACAAGGTTTTTTTCAGGCGGCTCAGGGCGGCACACTGTTCCTCGATGAAATAGGCGACCTGCCGCTGGCCATGCAAGCCAAATTGTTGCGCGCAATTCAGGAACGTCGGGTTCGGCCACTCGGGTCGACCCAGGAAGATCTGGTGGATGTCCGCATCATCAGCGCGACCCACAAGGACTTGGCGGCAGAAGTCCAACAAGGCAACTTCCGTCAGGATCTGTATTACCGCCTCAATGTCATCGAGCTGCCAATCACGCCGTTGCGTGATCGTCTGGAGGACTTGCCCGACCTGTGCCATGCACTTTTGTCACGTATCTCCCAGGAAGCCGGCGTGCCGACGCCGCGTCTGAGCGCTGACATGCTGGCGCAACTGGCGCAGTTCCCCATGCCGGGCAACGTCCGTGAACTGGAAAACCTGTTGCATCGTAGCGTGGCCCTGGGTGATCTCGATCAAATCCAACGCTCCACCGCACCCATGGTCGCTGGCGCACCGCCATCCGAAAACCACATCCCCACCGATTTGCAGGCTTATCTGGATGCCCAGGAACGCGCCATCCTGTTACGCACCCTGCAGGACACCAGCTTCAACCGAACCGCGGCAGCAGCACGACTGGGATTGAGCCTGCGACAGATCCGGTACCGGATCGCCCGGTTGGGTATTACCATAGCAACCTCTGAAGAGAATACCGACGATGACACCATTGACGCAGGCCGCTGATTCCTTGTGGTCCAACGGCTGGTACCGTTTCGCTGCTCACCAGGCATCTCCCAACTTTGGTCCGCGCCCACCGCAGACGCATATCGATTTGATCGTGCTGCATTCGATCAGCCTGCCGCCCGGCCAATATGGCGGGACCGAGGTGCTCCAGTTTTTCAGTAATCGGCTGGACTGGCAGGCCCATCCCTATTTCAGGCAAATCCGGGATATGGAGGTGTCTGCGCATTTCTTCATCCGGCGCAACGGGGAACTCTGGCAACTTGTCAGTTGTGATGACCGAGCCTGGCATGCCGGCACGTCCACTTACCTTGGGCGCGACAACTGCAATGACAACAGCATCGGTATCGAACTCGAGGGCTTGGAGGGTAGCCTGTTCGAAGACGCTCAATATGAGTGCCTCCAAGGTGTATGCGCCGCACTGATGCAACGTTACCCCATCACTCATCTGGCAGGACATGAACACATTGCTCCAGGACGCAAGGCAGACCCTGGCGCAGGTTTTGACTGGTCTCGTTTGCAAAAAAATATGGGGCTTGATGATCAGTGTTTACCCGAAGCTGAAGCTCCTGAGACGGTGCGGACAAAGCGATCAAATCACTTCAATGAGCGCTGAAAAAGGGCCAACAATCAAGATGACACGGGCTCTAACCGCTATCAATTCCTGAGAATATTGATTTGTTGGCAACCGTCAGGGCAAGTTCACAAAACACTACGGGTAGTGTCAAAACAAGTTTTGAACCCTAGATATAGTGATAAGCTAAGGCATTCCACAAGAAGCTGGCTACTTTCTTCAAGTTGCCAACTTCTTTAATTTCTCTAGCCGTTTCAAGAGAGGATGCCATGCAAATTGCCCAACCTACGCCCATTTCAAGCTACCACAATACTTCGATCCAGTCAGCATCAGGCGAGCAGTCTGCAAGTGGCGTTGGCGCACTGAGCCAATACCAGATCATCAGGCGCAACGGTGCCGTGGTACCGTTCGAGCCCAACAAGATCGCAGTAGCCATGATGAAGGCGTTTTTGGCCGTGCACGGCACCCAGGGTGCAGCGTCAGCCAGTGTGCGTGAATCCGTAGAGACCCTCACCCAGACTGTGATCAAGGCGCTGGTCCGCTCCCGTCCGGCGGGTGGCACGTTTCACATTGAAGACGTGCAAGATCAGGTTGAGTTGGGTTTGATGCGCGAGGGGCACCATGAAATCGCACGTGCCTACGTGCTTTACCGCGAGAAGCGCACCCAGGAACGCGCACAGAAGCTGGTTCAACAAACCCCCGCTGCACCTCAACTACACGCCATCGACAAGGGTCAACGTGTGGTGCTGGACTTGGCGCGCCTGCAGGGCCTCATCACCGAGGCCTGCAGCGGCCTGAGCGCCGATGTCAAGCCTGAACCCATCCTGGCGGAGACGATGCGCAACCTGTACGACGGGGTTCCCATGGATGAGGTCTACAAAGCCTCGGTACTGGCAGCCCGTACGCTGATTGAAAAGGAGCCAGATTACACCTTTGCCACGGCCCGACTGCTGTTTCACACCATCGCCAAAGAGATCCTCGGTGAAGATGTGGCACAGGCCGACATGCAACAAGCCTATGCGGACTATTTTCCGCAGTTCATCAAACGCGGCGTAGAAAACGAATTGCTCGACGAAAAACTGCAACAGTTTGATCTGCCACGACTCGCCGCAGCGCTCAAGGCCGGGCGAGACCTCCAACTGGATTACCTGGGCCTGCAAACCTTGTATGACCGCTACTTTTTGCATATTGGCAAACAGCGCATTGAACTGCCACAGGCATTTTTCATGCGTGTCGCGATGGGCTTGTCACTCAACGAGATCGACCGTGAGGCCCGTGCCATCGAGTTCTATGAAGTATTGTCTTCCTTCGACTTCATGTCATCGACGCCGACGCTGTTCAACAGCGGCACCTTGCGCTCGCAGCTCTCAAGCTGCTACCTGACCACTGTGCCTGACGACCTCGACGGCATCTATGCATCCATCAAGGAAAATGCCCTATTGTCCAAGTTTGCGGGGGGGCTGGGAAACGACTGGACCCGCGTGCGCGCACTGGGCAGTCACATCAAGGGCACCAACGGTGAATCCCAAGGCGTAGTGCCTTTCCTGAAAGTGGTCAACGACACTGCCGTCGCAGTGAACCAGGGTGGCAAACGCAAGGGGGCGGTCTGCACCTATCTGGAAACATGGCACCTCGATATCGAAGAGTTTCTGGAACTGCGCAAGAACACCGGCGACGACCGACGCCGTACGCACGACATGAACACTGCCAACTGGATTCCAGACCTGTTCATGCGCCGCGTCATGGAAAAAGGTCAATGGACGCTGTTCTCGCCAAACAACGTACCAGACCTGCACGACAAGTTCGGAATCGCTTTCGAGCAGGCTTACGTGGCCTACGAAGAAAAGGCTGCGCGCGGCGAAATCAAGCCTTACCGCACGGTCCAGGCGTCAGATCTGTGGCGCAAGATGCTGACCATGCTGTTCGAGACCGGTCACCCCTGGATCACGTTCAAGGACGCGTGCAACATACGCTCGCCGCAGCAGCATGCAGGGGTGGTGCATTCCAGCAACCTGTGTACCGAGATCACGCTCAACACCAGCAATACGGAAACAGCGGTCTGCAATCTGGGTTCAGTCAATTTGCTGCAGCACCTGAAAGATGGCAAAGTGGATCACGCCAAGCTACAAAAAACGATCACCACCGCCATGCGTATGCTTGACAACGTGATCGACATCAACTACTACGCGGTCAAAAAAGCACGCGACTCCAATATGCGGCATCGCCCAGTCGGACTCGGCGTGATGGCCTTCCAGGACAGCCTGTACCAGCTACGCATCCCCTATGCCAGCGATGCAGCGGTGCAGTTCGCCGACGAATCCATGGAAGCCATCTGTTATTACGCTTACCAGGCATCGTCTGAATTGGCGCGCGAACGCGGCCAATACTCAAGCTACAAGGGCTCCTTGTGGGACCAGGGCATCCTGCCCATCGACACGCTAGACCGGCTCGCCCGTGAACGCGGGGGCTATGTCGAGGTCGACCGTTCCAGCACCCTCGACTGGGACGCCTTGCGGCAGAAAATTGCCCAGCACGGCATGCGTAATTCCAACTGCGTGGCCATTGCGCCGACCGCGACCATTTCAAACATCATCGGGGTCGATGCCTCGATTGAACCCTGCTTCGGCAATCTGTCGGTCAAATCCAATTTGTCAGGCGAGTTCACCATCATCAACAGCTACCTTGTGCGCGACCTCAAACGCCTGGGTATCTGGGACGACGTGATGGTCATGGACCTGAAGCACTTTGATGGTTCATTGCGACCCATTGACCGTGTTCCAGATGAAATCAAGTCGCTTTACGCCACGGCCTTCGAGGTCGAAACACAATGGCTGGTTGAAGCCGCCGCGCGTCGCCAAAAATGGATCGACCAGTCGCAGTCGCTCAATATTTATATGGCCGGCGCGTCCGGCAAAAAGCTGGATGAAACCTACAAACTGGCGTGGGTTCGCGGGCTTAAAACCACTTATTACCTGCGCACTCAATCGGCAACCCACGTGGAAAAATCCACCGTGACTGCAGGCCGCTTGAATGCTGTGTCTGCGGGTGGCGAAACCGGGGGAACAAGCGGCATGAGTGCACTGGATGCAGTTGCAGCGGCGGCGCGTCAGCAGATGGCCGCCATACCTGCGACTGACATCAAATTTTGTGGCGTCGATGACCCAACTTGTGAGTCTTGCCAGTAGTCACGCCACGCGCTGGACGGATGCGATGTTGACACACCACAGTGCATCACGCATCCGTGCTTTGCGGGCCAAAAAATCTTTTAATTTTTGCCAGAAGATCTCATAATTCATCGATCGGAAAAAACATGTTGACCTGGGACGAAGAAGTTATACCTACTGCCAGTTTGCCAACGCCTGCAATCAAGCACCTGGACCCTCTGACGGCCATGCATTTTACAGGCCAGTCCGCCATCTCTGCACAACTCGCATCGGCTCCGAACACCCCTTGCATTGCACCGTCGGAGACACCTCAAATATCACAGGCAAGGCCGCAACGACGTGTCAACGCAGCCGACAAGCGCATCATCAATGGCAAAACCGATGTCAATCAGCTCGTGCCATTCAAGTACAAATGGGCTTGGGAGAAATACCTGTCAAGTTGCGCAAACCACTGGATGCCGCAAGAAGTCAATATGACGCGAGACATCGCACTTTGGAAAGATCCGAATGGACTGACCGAAGACGAGCGTCGCATTGTGAAACGCAATCTAGGATTTTTCGTGACAGCCGATTCGCTGGCAGCCAACAACATTGTGCTCGGCACCTACCGCCACATCACAGCGCCGGAGTGCCGTCAGTTCTTGTTGCGACAGGCTTTCGAAGAAGCGATTCACACCCACGCCTACCAATACATTGTGGAATCACTGGGGCTGGATGAGAGCGAAATTTTCAGCGCCTATAACGAGATCAAGTCCATCCGCGACAAGGACGAGTTCCTAATCCCGTTCATCGAAGCCATCATGGACCCGCAGTTCAAGACGGGGACCCCCGAAGCTGATCAAACCCTGCTCAAGTCGCTGATCGTTTTTGCCTGCCTGATGGAAGGCCTGTTTTTCTATGTCGGCTTCACCCAGATTCTGGCGCTCGGTCGACAGAATAAGATGACGGGGGCGGCAGAACAGTACCAGTACATCCTGCGGGATGAATCCATGCATTGCAACTTCGGCATCGATCTGATCAACCAGCTCAAGTTGGAGAACCCACAACTCTGGACGGCAGAATTCAAAGCTGAAATCAAGGCCCTGTTTGAAACTGCGGTGGATCTTGAATACCGGTACGCGGAAGACACCATGCCACGCGGCGTGCTGGGCATGAATGCATCCATGTTCAAAGGTTATCTGCGTTACATTGCCAACCGCCGTGCCACCCAGATTGGACTGGATGCACTGTTCCCGAGTGAAGAGAATCCTTTTCCCTGGATGAGTGAAATGATCGATCTGAAGAAGGAACGCAACTTCTTTGAGACCCGTGTCATTGAATACCAGTCCGGCGGCGCCTTGTCCTGGGAATAACAGCGACCTATGGCTCACCTCATTTCACAAATTTTTGATCCAGCATCTCCTGGTGGCAAAAATTTGTTGACCCTCATTCATGGTGCTGGGAACCCGCCCAACACCATGGATCGCTTGACGCGCAACGCTTGTCGTCAAGTGCTCTTTGCAAATTGATCAAGGAGATTGACATGGCCACTGCAAAAAAACCTGCTGCCAAACCCGCCACAAAAGCTACCGCCAAACCAGCTGTCAAAGCTGCCGCCAAGCCCGCTGCAAAAGCGCCAGCCAAAAAAGCTGCTGCCAAGCCCGCCGCAAAAGCGCCAGCCAAAAAAGTTGCTGCCAAGCCCGCCGCTAAAGCGCCGACTAAAAAAGCTGCCGCCAAGCCCGCTGCTAAAGGTCCAGCAAAGAAAGCTGCCGCCAAGCCCGCCGCTAAAGCGCCGACTAAAAAAGTTGCTCCCAAGCCAGCTGCTAAAGCTCCAGCTAAAAAGGCTGCTCCAGCAAAAAAAGCTGCTCCGGCAAAAGCACCCGCTGCACCCGTTGCGCAAACCAAACTCAACCCGCAGGCTGCCTGGCCATTTCCATCTGGTTCGAAACCCTGATCAAGCCCTTGCTCAGAAGAAGTCAGCCCGTTGCCGGACCTGCAACGGGCTTTTTTTCAGGGATAAAAAAGCAGTAACCGATAGCCGTGCGCACGCCCACCTGGTGCCTCAGTCCGGATACGCAACGATGCGATGGCAGACCATTCCCCCAAGGGCGCCATCGACTCAAGCTTGGCACCTAAATCAAGCGGTGTCAAAATTCGTCGCAGCACAGGCTGGTCAGCCAAATCAGTCAAGGTCAATTCAACTGCAGGCAAAGCCAGCGCATAAGATGTCTTGTTCTTGACAACAAAACGCAGTTCAAACAGTTCGGGCCCCGCTTGCTGAAAGGTTGCGGAATCAATTTCCAGATATTCAATACGCTGCACAAGTGAAAGGCGACAACCGATCACGTCGCAAACAGACTGCAAGACTGGCTTCAGTTCAGGAAACCGTGCTGCCATCCATTCCCTTTCGCGGTACAGAACCTGGATCAACAAACCGAGCAACAGCACCGCCCCGAGAACCCACCACAACACAGACCGGCAACGTATCGAGCTACCTGGCCGACCAGCAGGTTCCTGCATGAAAGAAACCGGTTCAGCCAATGGTTTCAGATCTGGCCCAGCAAACCCGGAGGTTTCAGATTCATTGTCTGACGAAGGCTTGATGAGCAGCTTTGCTGTCACCCATGGCACCTCGGTCGCCGGTAAAGCCTGCGGCTTGGTATTGGCTGCTTCCGCCGGTGCAGCCTGTGGGTCAATGCCAGCGGCCTGATCCGGCATCAATTGCAGGGTTCGAACAAAGTCGTCGTCAGGCGCAGGCGCTGGGGCTGCAGGATCTTCTGCCCCGGCTTCAGTCAATTGTTGGGAGGCATCAAAAACTTCACTGCACTGCCCACAACGCACCCAGCCACCCGAAACTCGCAACTGGTCAGGGACGAGTTGATAAGAGGAGTGACATGCGGGGCAACTGGCAATCAAGTTCATGAAATCTGAAACCTCCTGGCCACGCCATAACAATCACTTATCTTGTAGCCGTCATCAGGATCCAGCCGTCTTCAGCATCAGCAACCTGAAGTGCACAGTAAGGGGCATAGGCTGTCTCGAGTTCCTCGGCCTGGCGCTCCAAAATTCCCGCCAGCACCAAGGTGCCGCCAGCCGCCACACGTGACCACAGCAATGGCGCCAACACCTTCAGAGGTGTTGCCAGGATATTGGCCAGCACGGTCTGATAAACGCCGCCAGCAGTTTCAGGCAGCCCGGCGCGCAAATGGACATGGTTGGCCTGCGCGTTCAGCACCGTTGACTCCACCGCGGCCAAATCAATATCAACCGCATCAATGTCGGTCGCCCCAAATTTCGCTGCGCCAATGGCCAGGATACCCGAGCCACAGCCATAGTCCAGCACGCGGGTCAGCGTCGCACGCTCTTTACTGTCATGGCCAGCAATCCAGCGCAAGCACATCCGTGTGGTGGGATGCGTGCCGGTGCCAAAAGCCAAACCAGGATCCAGTCGAATCACAAAGCGCGCGTTCTCTGGCGGCTCATGCCAGGTAGGCACGATCCAGAATTCAGGCGTGATGTCGACAGGGGCGAACTGTGACTGCGTCAAGCGTACCCAGTCCTGCTCCGGCACATGCTGAATACCCAATACGGCACAGCCCTCGAAAAAATCCTGTGCCTGCAGCAGTTCCAGCGTGGCCTGGGCCTGTTCACGAGTTTCGAACAGTGCCAGCACCCGGGAGCGCTGCCAACCCTCTTTGGGAGGTGGCAGGCCGGGTTCGCCAAAAAGCGCCTGCTCGGCATCGGTTTGGGCATCAGCATCTTCCACGCTGACACTCAGGGCATCGAGCGCATCCAGTGCATCACTCAAGGTCTCAACCCGATCCTCCGGGCACATCAAGCGCAGTTCAAACATGACGTTGACCCATCACCGATTGTGATCGGCAAGCCAACCTTCGAGGTAATGGATATTCGTACCACCCTCCATAAACTTGGCATCCACCATCAACTCCAGATGCAGGGCAATGTTGGTGTTGATGCCCTCCACCACCGTTTCGCCCAAGGCTGTCCGCATACGTGCCAGAGCCTGTTCGCGGGTATCGCCATGAACAATGATTTTGCCGATCATCGAGTCATAGTTGGGTGGCACAAAGTAGTTGGTGTACACATGCGAGTCCACACGCACGCCAGGTCCTCCTGGGGGATGCCACATGGTGATGCGCCCGGGCGAAGGGATGCACTTGTAGGCGTCCTCGGCATTCAAGCGGCATTCAATGGCGTGCCCATGAATCTGAATCTGGCGTTGGGTGAACGGCAATTTTTCCCCAGCAGCCACCATGATTTGGGTTTTCACGATGTCAATACCGGTGGTCATCTCAGTCACCGGGTGCTCGACCTGAACGCGGGTGTTCATTTCGATGAAGTAAAACTCACCGTCCTCGTACAGGAACTCAAAGGTGCCAGCACCCCGGTAGCCAATTTTCTTGCAGGCGGCCACACAACGTTCACCCACACGCTCGATCAGCTTGCGCGGAATGCCTTGTGCAGGCGCCTCTTCGATGACTTTCTGATGGCGGCGTTGCATCGAGCAATCGCGCTCGCCAAGATAAACCGCGTTTTTGTACTTGTCGGCAAGAATCTGAATTTCGATGTGACGCGGATTCTGCAAGAATTTTTCCATGTACACAGCGGGGTTGCCAAAAGCCGCACCGGCTTCATTTTTGGTCATGGCCACCGCGTTGATCAGCGCCGCCTCGGTGTGTACCACACGCATGCCACGGCCACCGCCGCCACCAGCCGCCTTGATGATGACCGGATAACCAACTATTTTGGCAATCCGCTTGATCTGCACCGGGTCGTCCGGCAACTCGCCTTCAGAGCCAGGAACACAAGGCACACCCGCCTTGATCATGGCCTGCTTGGCCGACACTTTGTCGCCCATGATGCGAATCGATTCCGGCGTGGGGCCGATGAATTGGAAACCACTGCGCTCAACGCGCTCGGCAAAATCAGCGTTTTCGCTCAAAAAGCCATAACCTGGGTGAATGGCCTCAGCATCGGTCACTTCAGCCGCCGAAATAATGGCCGGCATGTTGAGGTAACTGAGCGCCGAAGATGCTGGGCCGATACACACTGCTTCCTCTGCCAGCTTGACATATTTGGCCTCGCGATCAGCCTCCGAGTAAACCATGACGGCCTTGACACCCAATTCACGACAAGCGCGCTGGATCCGCAAGGCGATTTCGCCTCGGTTGGCAACCAGAATTTTTTTAAACATGAATGGCGCCTGACCTTAATCGATGATGAAGAGGGGTTGACCGTATTCGACCGCTTGGCCGTTATCGGCCAGAATGCGTCGCACAGTACCGCTCTTGTCGGATTCAATTTCATTGAGGATTTTCATGGCCTCGATAATGCACAGAGTCTGGCCTTCCTTGACCACGTCACCCACCTCAACAAAAGCCTTGGCGCCTGGGGAAGCTGAACGGTAGAACGTGCCCACCATGGGTGATTTGACGGCATGACCGGTCTCGACCGGCGCAGCCACAACGATGGCCTCTGGCGCGGCAACAACCGCTGCGACCGGCGCATGGGCAACAGGCTGGCTGACTGGCGCAAGGTGTTGAACCACCGCGCTGCCCCCTTTGACAATGCGGATTTTGCCTTCGGCTTCAGTGATTTCAAGTTCGGAGACGTTTGACTCTGATACCAGGTCAATCAATGTTTTGAGTTTTCTGAGGTCCATGGGGTCTCCAACGAAAATTAAGTAACAGCCAACAGAATTTCACTTGGTTTTGCTTGAAATTTCAATTAATTTTCAACAAAACAAGCTATCTTGGCGCTATTTTACATTTTCTTTACCAAGAAAATCAAATCGGCAAACCTTCCCAATGACCCAAGTCTGCATTTGTAAGCTTTCCTATTTTACGATGCAGAACATGACCTGTGGCACCAAACACCAAGGTAAATGGCAAGGCACCACTGGGATTCCCCAGTGCTCGACTGATTTCCAGCCCAGAGAAACCCGCCAGAGCAATCGGAAATGACAATGGCAATCCAGTCAGAAAACGCTTCACCGGAGCAGCCTGATCCACCGCCAAACCCAGAACTTGCCAACCTTTTTCTTTGTTTTGCATGAAGAAGTTGTTAATTAACGGCAACTCCTCTACGCACGGCGGGCACCAGGTAGCCCAGAAGTTCAACACCAAGGGCTTTCCCTTGAAGTTATGGGTTGCCAGCAAAACACCGTCCAATTGCGAGAACTGCTGCTGCCAAAATAGACTTTCAGCCTCCGAGAGCGATTGTGACTGGCGACTGAAACTGCGCCAGGCCACGCCGGCGCCAAAACCCGCCACCGCCAAACCCGCCGCCGCAGCAAGCCAGCCGCGCCGGGATGAAGGCAAAGCACTCATACAGGCACCGGCAACAAGAGCCGTTGTACTGCGGCCATGTCACCTCGGGGCGCCCTGCCTTTGGCGTCTGATCTCAGTGCCCCGCGAACATCATCAAAGTCATAAATCATCAGATGCACCCCAATATCCTCGTTCAAGTCATCACAAAACGCGTGCACACTCAAAGCTTCAACCGCCTCACCATGAAAACCAGTGATGGTGCGCGCCACGTAAGCCATGCGCTGATCGATCAAGGCAATTTCGGCCGATTTGCTGTCGTCACAAAAAAGCTGAAGGTAAATGTCCGACTTTCTGGTGGCTGTGCCATGCCACACGGCCCCACCGAGATGCGGGCGAAATTCAGCCAAACGCGCCATCCATACCAAGGCCATGCGTCTCAGCGCTGCCAGTTCTTGCGGCTGACAGTCAGCACAAAACACCGCAATGTAGTCCCTGACCGCATCCTCCATCAAGTCGTTTGAAGGCAAAGTCGCGCGCCCACTCAAACCCAATTCTTTCGCCGCACGTCGTTTGGCCGGGCCATACTCCAACCCTTCATCAACCACCCAACGGGCAGCCTGTGCGGCAATTTCAGCTTGATCGTCGGTCATATCGGACGCATTTTGCCCTGAATGCGTTTGTCCGAACAGTACAGGGGATTGAAGGCAAGCTCACCTAAGCGCCAAGCCTAAAATCACGGGATGCACATTCATATTCTTGGTATCTGCGGCACCTTCATGGGAGGACTTGCCGCTTTGGCACGCGAAGCAGGTCACAAAGTCACCGGCTGCGACACAGGCGTGTACCCTCCGATGAGTGATCAGCTCCGAGCCCTGGACATCGACCTTATCGAGGGCTATGGCGCAGAGCAACTGGCGCTGATGCCCGACATATTTGTCGTGGGCAATGTGGTCAGCCGCGCGCGTTTGGGTGATGGTTCAGCCAAGTTCCCGCTGATGGAGGCCATTCTTGACGCCGGCCTGCCTTACACCAGCGGACCTCAGTGGCTGGCCGAGCACGTCTTGCAGGGCCGCCACGTGATCGCCATCGCTGGCACCCACGGCAAGACCACCACCACTGCCATGACCAGCTGGATTCTGGAGCAGGCCGGCTTGGGCCCCGGTTTTTTGATTGGGGGTGTACCCATGAACTTTGGCGTTTCTGCGCGCTTGGGCCAGGGCCAGGCCTTTGTCATCGAGGCCGATGAATACGACACCGCATTTTTCGACAAACGCAGCAAGTTTGTGCATTACCGACCCCGTACTGCCGTGCTCAACAATCTGGAGTTCGATCACGCCGACATCTTTGATGACCTGGCAGCCATCGAGCGGCAATTTCACCATTTGCTGCGTACCGTTCCCGGTAGCGGTGCCCATGGCAGCGGACGGGTTGTCGTGAATGGCCTGGAAGAGAGCCTGGCGCGGGTGATCCACATGGGTTGCTGGAGCGAGGTTCGCAGCTTCGGTGCCTCGGTCAGCGATTTCACTGCCGAGGGTGGCGCAAGCGACTTCACCGTGCTTTTGAAAGGGCACCCTGCTGGGCGTGTGACCTGGCCATTGACAGGCACCCACAACCAGCTCAACGCGCTGGCAGCCATCGCTGCCGCCGAACATCTGGGTGTTGATCCGCAGCTTGCAGCGCAGGCGCTGGGCAGCTTCGAAAATGTGAAACGCCGAATGGAGTTGCGCGGCACCGTCCAGACGGCCAGTGGCAACATCTATGTCTACGACGATTTTGCGCATCACCCCACGGCAATTCGCACCACGGTTGACGGTTTGCGCAAAACCCTCAAGGCGGGTGAGCGCATTCTGGCAGTTTTCGAACCACGTTCCAACACCATGAAACTTGGCACCATGAAAGCCCAGTTACCCTGGAGCCTGGAGCACGCGGATCTCGCGTTTTGTCACAGCGCCGGCCTGGGCTGGGACGCCAATGAAGTTCTGGCCACCATGGGCGAGCGAGCGCGGGTGACAGACAACATTGACACCCTGGTCAGCCAAGTCAACCAAGCCGCCCGCGGCGGCGACCACATCCTGTGCATGAGCAATGGCGGTTTTTCCGGGGTTCACACCAAGCTGCTCCAGGTGCTACAAGGAAAATAACGCCAGGCAACCGGGCTGAACTTTGCTCGAGGGCCAAATGCCCTCAGCTCGTGATCAACGTGCGCGCCGCGCCAAGACAGCTTTTGACAGCACATCCAGGCATTCAAGAGAATCATCCCAGCCCAGGCAGGCATCGGTGACGCTCTTGCCGAACTCCAGCTTGTCCGCCTTATCTTTGCCTGGCGTGAACTTCTGTGCGCCCGCATTGAGATGGCTTTCAACCATGACCCCGAACACCTGGTGTGAACCGGCCCGGATTTGTTTGGCAATATCGTGGGCCACCTCCAGCTGTTTTTCATGCTGCTTGCTGCTGTTGGCATGGCTGCAATCCACCATCAGGGTGGCAGGCAAATTGGCTTTTTCCAGCTCGGCACAGGCCGCTGCAACACTGGCCGCGTCATAGTTCGGTGCTTTGCCGCCGCGCAAGATCACATGACAATCCTTGTTGCCATGGGTTTGCACAATCGCCACCTGTCCGTTCTTGTGTACCGACAGGAAATGATGCCCCCCCGCTGCGGCCTGAATGGCGTCGGTGGCAATCTTGATGTTGCCATCCGTGCCATTTTTGAAACCAATCGGAGCCGACAGACCGGACGCCAGCTCGCGGTGCACCTGGCTTTCGGTGGTGCGAGCACCAATCGCGCCCCAGGAGATCAGGTCGCCCAGATACTGGGGAGAAATTACATCCAGAAACTCGCTGCCGGCAGGCAAGCCCAGACGATTGATTTCAATCAACAATTGGCGAGCGATACGCAGGCCCTCGTCAATACGAAAGGATTCATCCAGATAGGGGTCGTTGATGAGGCCCTTCCAGCCCACCGTGGTTCGGGGCTTCTCGAAATAGACACGCATCACGATTTCCAGCGAATCCGCGTATTTGTCGCGTTGTTCCTTTAAACGGCGCGCGTACTCGATGGCAGCCACCGGATCATGAATCGAGCAGGGGCCGATGATCACCAGCAGCCGGTCGTCCTTGCCAGCCATGATCTGGTGAATATGACGCCTGGTGCCACTGATCATCTTTTCCACGGGCGAGCCCTTGATCGGGAAGAACCGAATCAGGTGTTCTGGCGGCGGTAACACGGTGATCTCTTTGATACGTTCGTTGTCAGTCTGACCGGTACGGTCAGTGGCGGGACTTTGAACGCTGGCACCCCAGGCATCTTTATCAGCATTGGCTTTAGCAGTCATGGACAGGCTCCTCACAAAGTTGAAATCAAAAAAAACAAAAAAAAACCGCCGGGTTTGCCGGCGGTTTTTGGAAGATCAGGACGTTTGTTTTAGGTACGCTCAGAACTCTCTACCGCCGGTGGCGCTTGAGATCCAAAAATAGCTAAAGAAAAATACAACTGGCTTCATAGGCACAGAATGTAGCACAGTCCGGGGAACAAGCGCCAAAAGTTGCGGCTGCGCCTTATATCCATCAAACCGTGCCACCCACGGTCAGGCCATCCAGTCGCAGCGTGGGCTGCCCCACGCCGACCGGCACGCTTTGCCCTTCCTTACCGCAAGTGCCGACACCACTGTCGAGCTTCATGTCGTTACCGATCATGCTGACGCGTTTCAGGCATTCCGGCCCGCTGCCAACCAGCGTGGCGCCTTTGACCGGGTACAGGATCTTGCCGTTTTCCACCCAATAGGCCTGGCTAGCCGAGAACACGAATTTGCCCGAAGTGATGTCCACCTGGCCGCCGCCAAAGTTGGTGGCATACAGGCCCTTTTTGATGCTGGCCACGATTTCGTCGGGCGTCTTGTCTCCGCCCAGCATGTAGGTATTGGTCATGCGCGGCAAGGGCACATGTGCGTAACTTTCGCGCCGACCGTTCCCTGTTGGCTTGACACCCATCAGGCGGGCGTTCATGGCGTCCTGGATGTAGCCTTTGAGGATACCGTCCTCGATTAGCACATTTCGCCCACTGGCGTTGCCCTCATCATCAACATTGAGAGACCCGCGCCGGTGGCTGATGGTGCCGTCGTCGAGCACGGTGACCCCTTTGGCTGCTACCCGCTGGCCGATACGTCCACTGAAAGCGCTCGAACCCTTGCGGTTGAAGTCGCCTTCCAGCCCGTGGCCAATGGCCTCGTGCAACAAGATGCCCGGCCAGCCAGAACCGAGTACCACCGTCATTTCACCCGCAGGTGCGGGTCGCGCCTCCAGATTAGTGAGCGCAGCCGATACCGCTTCATCGACATACTGTCCGATCAACGCATCATCGAAATAGGCAAACCCAAAACGGCCACCACCACCGGCCGAACCCAACTCACGACGGCCCTGCTGTTCGGCAATCACGGTCACGCTCAGGCGCACCAGTGGCCGCACGTCGGCAGCCAGTGTGCCATCAGCTCGCGCCACCAGCACCACGTCATATTCAGCAGCCAGGCCCGCCATGACCTGCGCCACACGCGGATCCTTGGCGCGCGCCAATTGCTCCACCTTCTCAAGCAGCTTGACCTTGGCCGTACTGTCCAGACTGGCAATCGGATCCAGCCCGTTGTAAAGGGAGCGGGACGTTGCTATTTTTTTCCCGGGCACACGCGCCCGCCCGACTTGCGCGATGCTGGAGATGGCGCGCACCGTGCGGGCCGCGTCCAGCAATGACGTTTCAGAAATGTCATCCGAGTAGGCAAAAGCGGTTTTTTCACCGCTCACGGCGCGCACGCCAACCCCTTGGTCGATGGAGAAGGAACCCGTCTTGACAATGCCCTCTTCCAGGCTCCACCCTTCCGACCGGGTGTACTGAAAATACAGGTCGGCTTCATCCACCTGGTGAGCCTTGATTTCAGCCAGCGCACGCGCCAGGTGGGATTCGTCGAGCCCGAAAGGCGTGAGCAACAGGGACTTGGCCACGGCCAGGCGTTCAAGAGTGGGTTCGCGTGAAATCATCACGCGATTTTAGGGCCCAGGGTGAAATGCTGGCTGGACTTGCGTCGCACACCCCCTGGCGACATGCGGCAAACCAGAATTACGACTGGACCAACCGTTTGGACTTGGCGATCGACATCAGGATGCCCAGTCCGAGGCCCAGCGTGACCATAGCCGTGCCACCATAACTGATGAACGGCAACGGCACACCCACCACCGGCAAAATTCCACTGACCATGCCCATGTTCACAAAAGCATAACAAAAGAAGATCATCGCGACAGATCCACCCAGCAAACGCGTGAACACGGTGGGCGCCTCGAGCGCGATCACCAGCGCGCGCAGCACCAGAAAGACAAAAGCGCTGATCAACAGCAAATTGCCAAACAGGCCAAACTCTTCAGAAAAGGCCGCAAAAATGAAATCGGTGGTGCGCTCCGGAATAAATTCGAGATGGGTCTGCGTACCCTGCATGAAACCCTTGCCCCAAAACCCGCCAGAGCCAATCGCAATCATGCCCTGAATGATGTGAAACCCCTTGCCCAGCGGATCCCGACCGGGGTCCAACAACGTGCATACGCGCTGCTGCTGGTACTCACGCAGCAATGGCCACCTGACACCATCGGCACACAACTCGGGCTCGAACACCACCAGCAAGCTGACACCCAGCAAACCCAGAATCAGCGGCGGCGCCACCAGCTTCCAGCTGAGCCCGGCAAAAAAGATGACTGACAGGCCAGCGGCCAGCACCAGCAACGCGGTGCCCAGGTCCGGCTGTTTCATGATCAGGCCCACAGGCAGCATCAACAACACACCTGCCACCAAAAAATCCAGCGGCCGCAGCTGACCCTCCCGCTTCTGGAACCACCAGGCCAGCATGAGTGGCATGGCAATCTTGAGGATTTCACTGGGCTGAATGGTGATCCCCAGATTGAGCCAGCGTCTGGCACCCTTTTTTGTCACACCAAACACCGCCACTGCAATCAGCAGCGTCACCCCCAGGATGTAGATCGGCACAGCGAGGGTCATCAGGCGCTGCGGGGGAATTTGCGCCATCACAAACATGATGAAGCCAGCGATCAACATATTGCGTGCATGGTCTTGGAAACGGGTGCCGTGGTCGTATCCTGATGAATACATGGTCAGCAGCCCGCCGCACACCAGAATAAACACGGCAAAGGCCAGCGGGCCGTCAAACCCTGCAAACCGGAGTGACAAGCGACGCAACAAGGAGGGACGTTCAAAAACCAGAGCCATGGCTGCGATTATCGAGGCGCCAAGTCAGGTGGCGGCACCCGTAGCGGAATCGTCACCGGTCCGTCGTTCAACAGGCTCAGCTGCATGTCCGCGGCAAACACGCCGGTCTGCACCAGCGGATGCAAGCTACGCGCGCGGGCCACCACATGGTCGTACAGCCACAGGCCCACTTCGGGTGAAGCTGCTGCGGTAAAGCTGGGCCGGTTGCCACCCGAAGCGTCGGCTGCCAGCGTGAACTGGCTCACCAACAGCAAGCCGCCGACTTGCCCCTGACCGTCCATGTTTTGCAAGCTTTGGTTCATCTTGCCGTCGGCATCGTTGAAGATGCGTAATTTAAGGATTTTCGCTAGCAGCTTGTCGCCCTGGACCTCGGTGTCTCCGCGCTCAGCACACAGCAGCACCAGCAGGCCAACCCCTATTTCGCCGACCACCTTGCCAGCCACCTCGACCCGGGCATGGCGAACCCGTTGCAGCACAGCCATCATGGCAGGATAAGCTGTCCAACAGTTGGCATGGGAAGGCAGTCGGGCTAACGGTGATCAAGCCAGCGTGACACGTGCAAACTTGCGTTTGCCGACTTGCAGCACATAGGTGCCAGCGCCGAGCTTGAGCCCCTTGTCACTCACCATGGCGGTGTCCAGGCGCACACCACCGCCGTCGATCAGACGATTGCCTTCGCCGCTGGACGCCGCCAGTCCCGCCATTTTCAGTAGCACGGCAATACCCACGGACGCGCCATCTGGGGCCAATGGCAAAGACAACTCGGCAATCTCGTCGGGGATACCACCCTTGCTGCGGTTGATGAAGTCCTGCTCCGCGGCATCGGCTGCCGCGCTGGAATGGAAACGCGCCGTGATCTCCTTGGCCAGCGCCACCTTGGCCTCCTTGGGGTTGCGCCCCGCCACGACCTCGGCCTTCAGTGCTGCAATTTCCGCCTCGGACTTGAAGCTCAGCAGCGTGTACCAGCGCCACATCAACACGTCAGAAATGCTCAGAACCTTGGCAAACATGGTGTTGGCATCCTCCGAGATGCCGATGTAGTTGCCTTTGCTTTTGGACATTTTCTCGACGCCATCCAGGCCCTCGAGCAGGGGCATGGTCAAAATACACTGCGGCTCCTGCCCATATTCCGTCTGCAGGTGACGTCCCATCAGCAGGTTGAATTTTTGGTCGGTGCCCCCCAGTTCCAGGTCGCTCTTCAGGGCGACGCTGTCGTACCCTTGCATCAGCGGGTACAAGAACTCGTGCACGCTGATGGGGGTGCCGGCATGGAACCGGTCATGAAAGTCATTGCGCTCCATCATGCGGGCCACGGTGTAACGTGCCGCCAGCTCGATCATGCCACGGGAGCCCAGCGCGTCACCCCATTCGCTGTTGTAACGGATTTCGGTTTTGGCCGGGTCCAGCACCATGGAAGCCTGGCGGTAATAGGTTTGGGCATTGACTTCAATTTGCTCACGGGTCAGCGGTGGGCGCGTGGTATTGCGCCCTGACGGATCACCAATCAGCGTGGTGAAGTCACCAATCAGGAAGATGACGGTGTGGCCGAGATCCTGCAACTGGCGCAGCTTGTTGAGCACCACGGTGTGACCAATATGAATGTCCGGCGCTGTGGGATCGAGCCCAAGTTTGATACGCAGCGGCTTGCCGGAGGCTTCCGAGCACACCAGTTTCTTCAGCCACTCATCCTCTGGAATCAGCTCCTCACAGCCGCGCAGTGTGACTGCCAAAGCCTCTTTGACACGATCGGATACAGAAAATTGAGGCGTTTGGGCGTTTGTCATAAGGGTTTTTCTGGATGCGGCAGATCGCGCAGGGTTTATACTCTAAAGCTGTTTATCAGGTTGATTTTACGTGGGCCAGTCAGTCCATTTTTTCTCGCCTGTTGTGTCTTTCAGACAAACGCCATCCCAGGATTCACTTTTGATCAAGCAATTTTTTGCCATTGGCCAGGTTTTTTCAAGCTCGGCCTCCCATTGGCTCAAACAACACCCCAAGCGCGTGGTGGCCGTTGTGGCTACTTTGCTGCTGAGCGGCGGCGGCGGTGCTTTTGCGGTGGCATCGCTGGGCCCGGATGCTGCTGATTTACCCGTGCGGGAGATACTGGAAACCGTGCAGCCGCTGGCCTTGCCTGATACCAGTCAGGATGCTACCCCTGCCTTCCTGCTCTATCGCACTGACAACACACGAAGCAGCGACACCGCCGACACCCTGCTCACACGCTTGGGCATTGACGACGCCCAGGCTGCCGCCTACTTGCGCAGTGATACCAACGCACGTCAAATTTTGCTCGGCCGCGGTGGCCGTCAAATCACCGTGGAAGCCCTGAACGACCAACGCCTGCAAAAACTCACAGCCCGCTGGAATGCTGATACCGATGGCCAGTTCAAACGTCTGGTCATTGAACGCCAGGGAAACAGTTTCAATACGCGCCTTGAAACTGCCGCCCTGACAGCCAGCAGCCAATTGGCCAGTGGCACGATTCAAAGCTCCCTGTTCGCAGCCACCGATGAAGCCAAGATCCCCGACACCATTGCCGTCCAACTGGCCGAGATTTTTTCGGGTGACATCGATTTTCGCCGCGCATTGCGCAAGGGCGACCGGTTTTCTGTGGTGTATGAAACCCTCGAAGGCGACGGCGAGCCGCTTCGTACCGGCCGGGTCCTGAGTGCCGAGTTTGTCAACGCCGGCAAGTCCTACCAAGCCATGTGGTTCGACGAACCTGTTGCCGGACAAACGGCTGGCAGCGCACAGGCAGCCAGCCGCAAAGGCGGCTACTACACACTCGATGGCCAAAGCCTGCGTCGTGCATTCTTGAGTTCGCCGGTTGCCTTTTCGCGTGTCAGCAGCGGATTTGCCATGCGCTTTCATCCGGTGTTAAAACAAATGCGTGCCCATCTGGGCACTGACTTTGCCGCCGCCACCGGCACACCGGCACGCACTGTAGGTGACGGCGTAGTGGAGTTTTCAGGCGTGCAGAACGGCTACGGCAACGTTGTTTTCATCCGGCATCGCGGCAATACCGAGACGGTGTATGCCCATTTGAGCAAGCTCATGGTGCGTCGTGGCGACAAGGTCGTCCAGGGTCAGACCATTGGCTTGGTGGGATCCACAGGCTGGGCCACCGGTCCCCATCTGCACTTCGAGGTGCGTAACAACGGCGTGCAGCAGGATCCCATGAAAATGGCACAGAAGAGCGAATCCGTTCCTGTCACCGCAGCAGTCAAACCAGTTTTTGACAAACTGGCGCAACAGGCCCGGGTCGCCCTGGCCGCTGCCGCCACCCTGGAAGTCAGCAGCTCGCAATAAATGCCTGACTGCTGCGGTTTGTGACGGAGTTGTTCATTGGCCTGATGTCTGGCACCTCGCTGGACGGGGTGGACGGCGTTTTGGCCGATTTCAGCACCAGACCGCTCACCGTGCGGGCACACGCCAGCGCAGCACTCGAACCGGCTCTCAAGGCGGAACTGCTGCTACTCAATCAACCTGGCGCCAACGAATTGCATCGCGCCGCCCTGGCTGCCAACGCACTGATGCGCGTGTATGCCGAGGTGGTCCGGCAATTGCTGTCTGCCGCCTCGATTTCCGCGTCACAGGTCACCGCGATGGGTGCCCATGGCCAAACGGTGCGCCATCAACCACTATTACACGATGGCACCGGCTACACGCTGCAACTGGCCAATCCGTCGCTCCTGGCCGAACTCACCGGTGTTGACGTGGTGGCAGATTTCAGGAGCCGCGATGTCGCTGCCGGCGGGCAAGGCGCACCCCTCGTGCCGGCCTTCCACCAAACGGTATTTGGCGAGCCAGGTCAAGCCGTGGCCGTGCTCAATATCGGCGGCATGGCCAATCTGACTGCCTTGGGCCCAGACCTGTCAGGGGGTGTGATGGGTTTTGATTGCGGCCCTGGCAACGCCCTCATGGATGCCTGGTGCCAGCGCCATTGCGGTCTTCCTTTTGATAAGGGTGGCGCCTGGGCGGCCACCGGCCAGGTGCAGGCTGCTTTGCTAGAAAGTATGCTGGCAGCGCCTTTTTTTGCGTTGCCGCCACCTAAAAGCACAGGGCGCGATTTGTTCAGCCCAGACTGGCTTGAGCGGCAGCTCAGCAACTTTGCCGGGCTGGTGCCGGTGGATGTTCAGGCCACACTGACCGAATTGACGGCAAGGACCTGTGCCGACAGTTTCCTGGACTATGGATTTGGCAGCCAACGGCTGATTGTGTGTGGTGGCGGCACATTCAACGCCCATCTGATGGCGCGCCTGCAAGCGTTGCTGCCCGACGTTGTGGTCACACGCTCGGATGAACATGGCTTGCCGGCACAACAGGTGGAAGCTACCGCCTTTGCCTGGCTGGCCCGAAAAATGGTCCGGCGCGAAGCCTTGAGCCTGCAAAGCATCACGGGCACCCGAGGTGCCCGTGTTTTGGGTGCTTTGTACCCCGCCTGAGCAGGGCTCCGGCGGCTTGATCAGGAAAAGCTTGAACCACAACCGCAGGTGGTGGTGGCATTCGGGTTCTTGATGACGAACTGCGCGCCCTGCAGGTCTTCCTTGTAGTCGATCTCGGCACCCACCAGGTATTGGTAACTCATGGCGTCGATCAACAACGAAACCCCATTTTTGGTCATGGTGGTGTCGTCATCGTTGGTGATTTCATCAAAGGTGAACCCATACTGAAAACCCGAGCAACCGCCGCCCTGCACAAAGACGCGCAGTTTCAGATCAGGATTGCCTTCTTCGGCAATCAGATCAGCCACTTTGGCGGCCGCACTGTCGGTAAACAGGATCGGGGCAGGCATCTCGGTTTGAATGTCTTCGGCAACAGCGCTCATGAATTTCTCCGTAAATTTCAGTTCGTCAAATGGTACAGTAATTTGATCAAGTTTTATCCTGATCCTGATTTGCCGCTCATTTGAGTGTGGGTTTATTGGCCAAAAACGCAAAAACCGCCAGAACTCGCGTCCAGGCGGTTTTTGACAGACAGCGAGAATTAACGCTTGCTGAACTGCTTGCGACGGCGTGCGCCGTGCAAACCGACCTTCTTACGTTCAACTTCGCGGGCATCGCGGGTCACAAAACCGGCTTTGCTCAGCTCGGACTTGAGCGTTGCGTCGTAGTCGATCAGGGCGCGGGTGATGCCGTGGCGCACTGCACCAGCCTGGCCAGACTCACCGCCGCCAGCCACATTGACCATGATGTCAAAGGTTTCAGCGTGGTTGGTCAGCATCAGGGGCTGCTTGCAGATCATGATCGAGGTTTCACGACCAAAGAACTTTTGAATGTCCTTGCCGTTGACGACGATTTGGCCGGAGCCTTTTTTCAGGAAAACACGGGCGACGCTGGATTTGCGACGGCCGGTACCATTGTTCCATTCACCAATCATGAGAGCTCCTTAGATGTCCAACACTTTGGGTTGCTGGGCGGTGTGCGGGTGCTCAGCGCCACCGTACACTTTGAGCTTCTTGATCATGGCGTAGCCCAGG
>JACCDQ010783903.1_pt1 | contig 74653 bp, 115 predicted proteins | sample 7446031 | NCBI WGS metagenome assembly JACCDQ01 (sample SAMN15323442, study PRJNA562643) | freshwater metagenome | isolation source: river surface water | place: USA:Blue River Watershed | collected 2017-08-17
CGGGAGTTCGAATCTCTCACGGGACGCCAAAAATAATGCTTGACTTTTAATCAAGTATGAGTTATAATTAGTGTTGTTAAGTTAGTTCTTAAAGACCTTTCTAAGTCTCTACGTGAAGTCGGGAGCGTAAGGCAATTTTGGGGATAGGCTGGAAGAGTCTATCGGTTAGAGTTGCGTTGGGTTTATTAAGGGGCAGACTCTACAATTATGCACGATTCGTCTATCGGTTAGGACACCAGCCTTTCACGTTGGTAAGACGGGTTCGATTCCCGTATCGTGTACCATATTAAAATACATTGCTGAAGTTGGTTCAGTTAGACAGGGAGATCCAATTGCCTATGTCGTTAGTGTATTTTAATATGGTAAAGTTTTTGGAGATGTAGGAAAATTGGTAACCCCAGTGGACTGTAAATCCGCCGCCTCTGGCACTGTGTGTTCGACTCACACCGTCTCCACCAAATATGGGCTGTAACTGTGTAAATGGCTAACAGCGACTAGTAACTCTAGTTGGTCAGCAGTTCGACTCTGCTACAGTCCACCAATTATGGACTTACTGTTGTGATGCACTGATTGCTGTGCTGAGACTTCGTAATAGCATACGAGGAAGAAGTGGGTTAGATTCCCATTGTTGTCCACCAAATCGAGCAACGTCAGTTGCTTGTCAATCCTGTCATAGGGACAGGCGTGTTACATGTGCGGGACAACGCCAGTTGTTCTATTCGGTCACCACGTAAGAGTGACGGCTAAAGTTCGTAATGCCAACATATTCAAGGTCTTAAAGTGTTCATGGACGCACGTAGCACTGTCACTGCTAAAGAAGGGGATCGTTACCCCTTAAGACCGCCAAGTTATTGCGGAGTGGAGAAATGGTATCTCATCAGTCTCATAAGCTGAAGATAGTTGGTTCGATTCCAGCCTCTCGCAACCAGTTTTAGGATAGTTACTGCAATCAAAAAGCTAACTATGGTTGTCTAGCGACAAAAGCTATCCTGTTGTTTAAGACCGTTAGAATCGTTACAGCAATTTTAATAATCTTTCTATGAAAAAGAGGGTCTGGGTTCGAATCCCAGCGCAGAGTTGGTCTTCTGTGTGGTGTAATGGTAGCACGAAAAAAGCGATTCTGTTAATGCCCTTGTATCCTTAATGGTAGAGGTTCGCTCTTGTAAGGCGAGTGATGCGGTTCGATTCCGTACTGGGGCACCAAGATTTTGGTGATATAGTTCAATTGGTAGAACACCACCTTCATACGGTGACTGTTGGGAGTTCAAGTCTCTCTATCACCACCAAAGCCTCGCCCTTACACATGGCGTATAATGAGATAAGTAGTGTGTAGCAAATTTTTATGCCTTGTTAACTCAGCGGTAGAGTGTCTCCCTTACAAGGAGAAGGTCGGCGGTTCGATCCCGTCACAAGGTACCATGCGGATGTGATGGAATTGGTATACGTGTTGGTCTTAGAAGCCAAATTTTGTGGGTTCGAGTCCCACCATCCGCACCAGTTTATTCCAGAGTAGCACAGCGGTAGTGCAGTTGACTGTTAATCAATTGGTCGTAGGTTCGATCCCTGCCTCTGGAGCCAGTCATGCCTCTATAGTTAAATGGTATAACAGCGGTTTAGTAATCCGCAGTTCGTAGTTCGATTCTACGTAGAGGCACCAGTTCGAGGAGTTATGATGGTTGCAAAGAATGACATCACTGGAGACGCCATCCAGTCAAGAAATAATTCGAAGGCTTATGCTGAAAACATCGTAAAGATTTTCGGCGATAAGACTGAGGAGAAAGAAAGAAAAGCCAGAGAGAAGGCTGAGTATTTTGCTCGGTTAAATGCCGAGTATGAGGATAAGGTTACTCGTAACAACGAGGAAACCCAAGAAGTAATGAGTCGCTAGTTCCAATTGGCAGAACGATGGTCTCCAAAACCATATGTTGGGGGTTCGAATCCCTCGCGGCTCGCCAGTTATGCGGGTATAGTGTTTAATGGTTAGCACGCAAGTCTTCCAAACTCGAAGTTGGGGTTCGAATCCCCATACCCGCTCCAGTTTTTAATGGAGAGAAAAAGGTGTAATCATGCGTAAAATCGATATCGAAGAAGTAAAGAACTTTATTGAATCACAGAGTCCTGAGACAAAGATCTACATTGGAGCAGACTCAGAACGATTCCTAATCGGTAAAGATTGGTACGCTGACTATACACTTGCGGTTGTTGTCCACATCGATGGTAAACACGGCTGTAAGATTTTCGGTGAAGTTCAACGTGAACGTGACTACGATCAAAAGAAGAATCGTCCACGTATGCGTCTGATGAATGAAGTATACAAACTAGCAGAATTGTACCAAAAGTTACATGACGTTTTGGAAGACAGAGAAGTGGAAGTCCACTTGGACATCAACCCTAACGAAATGCATGGTAGTTCTTGCGTGATCAACGAAGCTGTTGGTTACATTCGTGGTATGTGTAACGTTGTGCCTTTGGTTAAGCCAAATGCCTTCGCTGCATCTTACTGCGCTGACCGTTTAAAGCACATCATGAGCAGCAGAAAAGCTGCTTGACTTGCAACATTAGTTGATGTATAATAATGGTTGAATTGGGATGAATGCAGCATATTAAAAATACTGCCTAAAGAGTAGCCCACGCACAGGAGGAAACATCGTAAGGTGTCATTTTTGTGGGCTAGGTTGGAAAGACTCTTGCATGCTCTTATGCTTTTGAACCCTAGTAGGATTCAGAGAGTTACACCCGAATGTGTACCATGTTGTCCACGCTTAAGTGGTCTATGCCAGAAAACTGGACAGTTCTCGTGGGGTTTACCGAAAGGGACACGATAGTTGTATTAACTAAAATTATCAACCCGATCATCCCGTTATTTGTTGACTTGCAATCATACTTGATGTATAATTGTGGTCTTGTTAGGTTAGGTTCAGCAACCCTAAAACGGATATTCGTATCCACTAAAGGACTGACGTTGTATACGTTGTTGGCTTCGGTCAACTCCCCCAGCGTCTAATGAGTTTTCGAGTTTCTCATGAAAAACAAAAAAGAAGGAAACTAACCTGTTGTCTGATTTAGGCTATAATTGCCTGTTATTTGTAAAGGAAATTCAAAATGAATTCATTTGTGTCTGCTGTTAAAGATCAATCCACTCGTACTACTAATGGTATGGTGGCTCGTAAGTCTACTGCATCTGCTTGCGTAGACCTGTTCTTCAAAATCGGTGCAAGCCGTGGTAAGGACATCACTAAAGACTTCGTTGCCGCATACGTGGAAAACAAAGAAGTCGCACTGCGTATCGCCCAGTGGGTTCGTGACGCACGTGGTGGCGCTGGTGAGCGCGAAATTTTCCGTCAAATTCTGACTTATCTGGATAAGCACGATCAAGACGCAGCTGCAAAGCTGTTGATGAAAGTGCCAGAGATTGGTCGTTGGGACGACATCTTTGTCGTCAAGTCTGACAAGTTGAAGTACCAAGCGTACTCAATGTTGGGCGATGCCTTGCGTGCTAAAAATGGTCTTGCTGCAAAGTGGACTCCACGTAAGGGTGACACTGCTGTTGAAATTCGTAACTTCTTCGGCATGTCTCCAAAGTTCTACCGTAAGTCTTTGGTCGAATTGACTAAAGTGGTAGAATCACAAATGTGCTCCAAGGAATGGAACGAGATTAACTTCTCGCACGTACCTTCTGTGGCACATGCCCGTTACAAGAAGGCATTCTTCCGTAACACTCCAGAGTACGCAAAGTACGTAGCTGAGTTGACTAAGGATCCAAAGGATCGCACTGTTCAAGTGAAAATCAACGCAGGTGCTGTGTACCCATACGATGTGTTGAAGGGTGTTATCGGTTCTTACAACAAGAACTACAACGCAACTGAACTAGGTGCATTGCAAGCCCAATGGGACGCAATGGAAAACTTCATCGGTGACGCTAACGTGTTGCCATTGGTGGACGTTTCTGGTTCTATGTCTTGTAAGGCTGGTGGTCACGCATCCCAAAGCGCAACTACTTGCATGGACGTTGCGGTGTCTCTTGGTTTGTACTGTGCCGATAAGAACAAGGGTAAGTTCAAGGATACATTCCTGACTTTCTCTTCTTCTCCAGAACTGTTGCACTTGAATGGTAACATCGTTCAAAAGGTACAACAAATGGTTAAGTCTAACTGGGGTATGTCAACTGACTTGGTGAAGGCGATGGACAAAATCCTGAGCGTTGCTAAGAATGGTAACGTACCACAAGAAGAAATGCCAGAAGTGTTGATGATCATGTCTGACATGCAGTTTAACCAATGCGCTCGTTTCGACGACAGCGCAATGCAAATGATCAAGCGTAAGTTTGAAGCTGCAGGTTACACTATGCCAGCGATCGTCTTCTGGAACTTGAATGCGCACGACAACGTGCCAGTCAAGCACGACGCGAGTGGCGTGGCTTTGATCTCTGGATTCAGTCCACAGATCATGGTGTCTGTTCTTGGAGGCGATGCCGACAAGTTCACTCCAGAATCCATCATGCTTAAGGCAGTGATGGTACCACGTTACGACATTTAACCTAGTCGCTTAGGGGCGGGAGCATTGACTGGTGTGCTTAATCACCAGTCACTATAATTCAATATACTTTTAGTCAAAATGCAGGCATAGCCAGCCGAGGCAAGACCTAGTGAGTTAAGGGAGTCATGACCCATACAAGAGAGAGGTAATGGTTACAGAAGGTGACATCTTCTGGAAGTGTGTTGAATTATGGTTTGTTACATCTGAAAAGAAAACGTCCCTTCGAAAAGGACGTAGCAGTAAGACAAGATAAGCAGCGATACTAGGTGATACGGGAAAGAGTTCGGGTCTCAACGTCCACCACTTGGTCTATTGAGTAAGGCGCACGAAAGATAGGCTGGCTTAACATATCATATTGAAGTATACTGTTATCGCTCGTAAGGCGACCACCCGTAGCAACATGGATCATTCTTCGATGTTGCTTATGCGAACACAAGGTGATGACTCCCCAAGATATAGAGAATGTGAGAGGGAGATGATAGTGTATTTCAATATGATCACCATGGAGATAAAATGAACGAACAAACTGAAGTTGTATATGACGCTGAATTGATTGCAAACCCTGCATCTCAGAAATTCTCTGATAGATGGCATGCAGAGAAACTCTTGAAACGATCAAAGAAGAAAGCCCGAAAGAGTCTGGAGCAACGTGGATTCTCCAAGTCTCAAGCCTCTAAGATGGTCAAGACTGCTCTGACAAGAATCACCACTAACTCTCCCGAGAGACGTGGTTCTGGACGTGGTGGATAAAAGTAATACCTTAGTTTTCCATAAATAACCCTACAACTTGTAGGGTTTTGTCATTTAGCGCTTGTCGTTTATCTCACCCTGCTGTATAATAAGTCTACAGATTAGGAGAGAGAATGAAATACGTACTGATTGCTAAGAATGGTAAAGTGATGACCTTCTACGTGAAAGCTGTCGCTGAACTTTATCAGGTTCTCAACGGTGGTGTTCTTTGTCTTGAAAATGAAATGGAGTTGGTATGAAAAAAGGTGAGATGCTCGACAGAATGCTGCACATTGCAGTGAATGCCCACCATGGTCAGTTTGACAAAGGTGGAAACCCTTATATCCTGCATCCACTGAAAGTGATGCACTACCTGAAGTCTGACGACGAAGAACTGATGTGTATGGCTCTAGGTCATGATGTCATTGAAGACACTGACGTGACGTACCAAGACCTTCGTGACGCTGGCATCTCTGAGCGAGTTATCAATGGGTTGCGTTGTTTGACAAAGCAACGTGGACAGACTTACGAAGAGTACAAGACTGGCGTGTTCTCTAGCTACGATGCAATGCGTGTTAAGATGGCTGACTTGCGACACAATACCGACATTCGTCGTTTGAAGGGTGTGACTGAGAAGGACATCGCTCGAATTGCTAAGTACCAAGCCTTCTACATGGAGATTAAGGCTCGTGTAGAATTCTTCCAGAAAAATGGCGAAATTGCTTGACTTGCAAGTAGTTTTGAGATAAGATATATAAACAAAGAGTCTGGTAGTCAGACTCTAGATTCTTAGGAGTTAAGAATGAAAACTGGTATTTTTATTGGACGTTTTCAACCCGTCCACCAAGGACATGTCCACGCACTGGGCATTGCCGCTTCCCAAGTAGATAAACTCTACATCCTCGTTGGTTCTGCTAACCAATGTCGATCAATCCGTAACCCTTGGACATTCCAAGAGCGTTCGTCAATGTTACGTGCCAAGTTGCATGCTTCTCGCATTACCAACTTTGAAGTAATCCCTCTAAACGATTATCGCTATTCAAACACCCAATGGATGTCTGACGTTCGTGCCACTGCTGAGCACTACGACATGGGCACACCGACTCTGTTTGGTCACATGAAAGAAGGTAACGATTATCTCACATGGTTTCCTGATTGGAAATTCAAGAGCATCGAAGCTGAGTACGCTGTTGACGCTACTGGAATTCGCAACCGTATGTTTGATCTGAAAGATCCAGATATGCCTGCAACTGTCCAAGACGACTGGGCATTCTATCAGAAAGAGAAGGTTACTTTTGCTAACTACCCATTCCCCGAAACACTTAACTTCAACTGTTCCGATGCCATCCTCGAGTGCCAAGGTCACGTTCTGCTCATCCAGCGCAAGTTTGCTCCAGGTCGAGGTGCTTGGGCACTTCCAGGGGGTTTCCGTAATCAACGTGAGACTTTTCTGGACTGTGCCATCCGTGAACTGATTGAAGAAACAAACGTGCGAGTCCCAGAGAAAGTTCTCCGTGGCTCTATCGTGAAGACTGAATTGTTCGATGATCCAAGTCGTTCATTCGGTATTCCCCGAAACACTATGGCTGTGTATATGAGAATCAACCCAAATCCTGATTTCTCTCTTCCACGTGCCAATGGTGCCGACGATGCTGCTTTGTGTAAGTGGGTGCCACTCACTGATGCTCTCAATACCATTGAGATGTATGATGACCACAAAGACATCTTGTCAAAAGTAACTGGCGTTAACCCAATGCCAGCATTCACAAAACTGTAATTAAGATTAGGAGCTAATCATGAAACTCGCAAAAAACATCCTCTTGAACACCGACAGCTACAAAGTTAGCATGTTCAAACAATATCCCGCTGGAACAACTGGCGTCTACTCTTACATCGAATCTCGTGGTGGTGAGTACGACACAACTCTGTTCTTCGGTTTACAAGCGTTCATTAAGGAGTATTTACTTGAGCCAATTACCCAAGCCGACATTGATGTTGCAGATGAGATTATTACAGCCCACGGCGAACCATTTAATCGTGCGGGCTGGCAATACATCCTTGATCAACACAAAGGCTTCTTGCCTCTGGTCATTCGTGCTGTACCTGAAGGCACTGTGGTGCCTGTCTCGAATGTACTGGCGACTGTCGAAAACACAGACCCAGAATGTTTCTGGCTGACCACTTATCTTGAGACTGCTTTGCTTCGTGCCGTGTGGTATCCAACCACTGTCGCGACTCAATCGAAGTCTATCAAGAAAGTTATTCAACACTATCTGGAGATGACTGGTGACCCAACTACAATTAGTTTTAAGTTGCATGATTTTGGTGCTCGTGGTGTTTCTAGTCTTGAGTCTGCGGGAATTGGTGGCGCAGCCCACTTGGTCAACTTCATGGGCTCGGATACTCTTTCTGGTGTGCTTTACGCTCGCGAGTTCTATAACGCTGGTATTGCTGGTTTCAGCATTCCTGCCGCAGAACACAGCACCATCACCAGCTGGGGACGCGCCAACGAAGTTGATGCATACGCCAACATGCTGAAGCAATTCGGTCGTGAAGGTTCTATCTTGGCAGTTGTGAGTGACTCATATGACGTATTCAATGCAGCAGCAAAACTCTGGGGTGAACAACTCAAAGAGAAAGTTATCAACTCTGGTGCGACTGTGGTTATCCGTCCCGACTCTGGTGATCCTGAAACCGTATGCTTCAAGTTGGTCCAAATCCTCGGCGAGAAGTTCGGCTACACTACCAACAACAAAGGCTACAAAGTCTTGAACAACGTTCGCTTGATCCAAGGTGATGGTGTCAATGAGCGTACTATCCGTAACATCCTTGGTCGTTTCCAAGCGTTCGGTTGGTCTGCTGATAACATTGCTTTCGGTATGGGTGGTGCTCTGTTGCAGATCGTCAACCGCGACACTCAGAAGTTCGCAATGAAGTGTTCTTCTGTTAAGATCGACGGTATGTGGGTCAATGTTCAGAAGGATCCCGTCACTGACTCTGGCAAGCGTTCAAAGGCTGGTCGTGTTACCTTGTGGACTAACAGTGGTGGCGAGTTCGCTTCTAGCGTAACTCCACCAACTGGCTGGTCTGACAAAGGTATCGGTGGTTGGACTTGTGCTCTTGAGATGGTGTACATGAACGGTCAACTGACCAAAGACGTCACCTTCGAAGAAGTTCGAGCCAACTCTAACAAGTAATCCTTAGGTATTACTTTTAAAGACCCCACACTTGGTGGGGTCTTTTCATTTAGTTGTTGTCTTTCATCTCCATTACTGTATAATAACTACAGTTGATTAGGAGAATGAAATGGGTCGTGCAAGTACTGAGATGGAAAATATGCGTCGCAAGATGGTTCGTGCTGTTGAGCAACTTAGTCCCGAAGACGTGAAGGCTATGCTGCTGGCGAGTCTGCGACTGGCTACTCCATTCGAGATGAACAACATGGCAGAAGCAACCTCGTTCAAGTCTTTTGAAGAAATGGACTTCGAGTTAGACCTGTAAATACTTGTTGACTTTTATCCGAAGTTGATGTATAATAACTGTATTGATGATGTGAAAGTGAGTTTGTAATGATTTTGAGCAATGCACCCCAGAACCAAGCCGTGATGTCCAACGTGGGCGAGATCGGCGAGTTCCGTATCCGTAACTCTGCTAAGGCATTTAGCATTCTGTCTTCTGGTCTGTACGCCAACAAGATTCGTGCTATCATCCGTGAGTTGTCTTGCAATGCAGTTGACTCCCACGTTGCAGCTGGTAAGGCTGACGTCCCCTTCGAAGTTCATGTTCCAAATCCTTTGGAGCCACACTTCTCCATCCGTGACTTCGGTACAGGTCTATCACATGAGCAAGTTACGCAAATCTACACTACGTATTTTGAGAGCACTAAGACTAACAGCAATGACTTTATTGGTGCTTTGGGTCTCGGTTCGAAGTCTCCATTTTCTTATACAGACAATTTCACAGTAACTGCTGTCAAAGATGGTAAGCGTGGTGTGTACTCTGCGTTCATCAACGGTGAAGGTGTTCCGTCTATCGCTTTGATGATGTCCGAAGAGACCACAGATCCTTCTGGCGTTGAGATCAAGTTCTCAGTGAACGATCGTTATGACTTCTCCAAGTTCCGCGACGAAGCACGTGTTGTGTTCAAGTATTTCAAGTTGCGTCCACTCATCCGTGGTGATGCCAGTTTCAAGTTCGATAATGTCGAGTACGAAACCAAGGATATCATCAAGGGTGTGCACAGCCTCGTGACTCGTAATGGTCGTGGCGAATGTGTTGCTGTGATGGGTAACATTGCTTATCCAATTGAAGTTCCTAACTCTTCGCAGTTGGGTGATGTTGGTGCTCTGTTGAATTGCGCTCTCGAGATCAACTTCGATATCGGCGAGCTGGACTTCCAAGCATCACGTGAAGGTTTGTCTTACATTCCTGAGACTATCCAAGCGATCAAGAATAAACTCGAAGCTGTCAATGCACAGTTGGCTATCCACATTGCCACTGAAGCAGACAAAATCGAGAACACTTGGGATCGTGCACTGTTCTTGGCTAAGAAGAAGGACAACATCCTCTGGAATGCTGCGATCAACAAGTATGTGGCTGACACTAACTTGGAGACATACGACACAGGTTCATGGCTCAAGCTGAAGACATTCAAGTTGGATGTTGCTACACTCGCCACTGATATGAACATCAGCCTTCGTGGTTTCCAACGTATTCGTAGTTCTTCTACTGCATCGACACTGAAGCCATCCAACGAATGGGTTCGTACCAACAATCAACATGTTGCGGTTCCCCAGTGGCTCTTGACCGTTTCTGATTCTTGCATGTTCGTGACCAACGATACTAATATCGGTGCCACTGAACGCGCAAAGCATCACTACAAGGAGAAGCAACAAGACATGAAAGAGTACGCACTCAGCGTTTATGTCTTGGAGCCAGTGGATCGTGATAAGGATATGAACACAGAGTTGTTCTTCAAAACTATCATGAACCCACCAGCAGCCCGTAAGGTGAATGCATCTGATCTGATGGTCAAGCCTCGTAAAGAGTCTTCTGTCGGTAAGAACGTTACCTTGTTGACTCTCCAAGAACGTGGTAGTGGCGGATACTATCGTCAGAAGGAATTGGTCTGGCGCGATGCTGGTACGATCAATTCTTTGGACGCTACAAAGACTCACTACTACATTCCTCTGAGTGGCTTCGTTGCTATCAGTGATCATGGCATCACAGACGTCAAATTGTTGACCAATGCTATGGACGGTTGTGGCGTTTCTGCTTTGAAAGACGTAACAGTCTATGGTGTTCGTAAGAATGACCTGCCAGATGTTAAGTCTCGTAAAAACTGGGTGAATGTCGAGAAGTTGTTGGTGGACACTTTGTCTAAACTGGACAACAAGGTCGTCATGTCAACAGTTATGCGCTCTTTGGATGGTTTCGACTACCTAAATAGCTACAACCCTGACATCGTTTCTGCTGTCGGCGTGGATAGTCCATACGCTAAGTTTGTGTCTAACTTCAATGGTTTCGAGAAGAGTAAACAAGATGACTCTTACTTGAAGATGTTGTTGAAGGCATACGCTAAGAACGTGAACTTCGATCCTAACGCTATCGTGCAGAAATACTTGTCAGAGGCGCAAGCACTGAACTGCCGATATCCTCTGCTCCAGTGCTTAAACCATCGTGCAAAATCATACGACATTGCGTTATACATCAAATCTATCGATACATTGAAAGGTATTTAATCATGGCATATCCATTCCTCATCCAAGGCAACAACATCGTTGTCGTCATCGGCAATAAAAGCCACACTGTCTCCAAAACCCATCTGACATACCAGAAAGTTCTTGAAGCTATCAAGGCTCAAGACTGGGACTTGGTCAAAGACATCATCGAACCTAAGAAGGTCGTTCTCAACTACGGCAAGGGCAACGTCTCTGTCCACGGTGAGCAATTGTTCTGGAAAGGCAAACCACTCCACAACGCGATGTCTAGTCGCATGATCCAAATGTTGCAAGATGGTTTCCCCATCGAACCAATGGTGAACTTCATGGAGAACCTCTACAACAACCCAAGCAAACGTGCTGTTGATGAGTTGTATGGCTTCTTGGAAAAGAGCCAATTGCCTATCACTCCAGATGGTCACTTCTTGGCTTACAAGAAAGTTCGCGCCAACTATTTCGACGTGCACTCTGGCACTATGGATAACTCTGTAGGCAAGATCGTTGAGATGGCTCGTAACGAAGTGGACGACAACAAGGATCGCACTTGCTCTGCTGGTTTGCACTTCTGCTCATTGGGTTACTTGGGTCACTTCGGTGGCGAGAAGATCATGATCGTTAAGATCAACCCAGCAGACGTTGTGTCAATCCCATCTGACTACAACGACACTAAGGGTCGTGCATGCCGCTACGAAGTTATCGGTGAGTTGAACAAAGAAGAAGCACCTGAAGATGCATTCACTGCTCCAGTTCAATCCAATGGTAACACCATCGTCAAGCAAGAACCTAAGACTGGTTCGTCTGCGTTCTATCGTGGTTACGCTGCTGGTTACGGTCGCAACAATTGCGATGAAACCAACACAAACTACTGCGAAGGCTACTTGAAGGGTCATCGTGATGTGGACTTCGGTAACGATCCTCGTTACATCTATGTTCCAGCTGCTCCACTGCCAAGTTCTGGTTGGGTGAGCATCGGTGGTTGGCCAAAGCCAATCATCTAACTGAATGCCCCTTCGGGGGCATTTTTATTTGCTTTGCAGTTGTTGCTGCTGTATAATTTTCGTTATGATTTTTTGGAGTAATTGATGTCATATTTTATTCGTAATGCAAACACCTTCAACATTGCCTCTGAAGAGGCATTGGACATTCAGAAGGTTTTGCCAGTTGGTAACTACACTGTTAAACAGAATCCTATGACTGGACAGTTTTTCTTGGAGATGGTTGATTCATTTGAACCATTGAAGAAGTTGTACGGTGATACAATGAAGAATTCAGATCGCATCTTGCGCACATTCATGGATCGCCCAAACTCAACTGGTGTCATGTTGACTGGTGAGAAAGGTTCTGGCAAGTCTCTGTTGGCTAAGACTATCTCTATCGAGGCAGCAAAGCAAGGTATCCCAACTTTGATCATCAACACACCATTCACTGGTGATGTGTTCAACAAGTTCATGCAGGATATCGAACAACCGACTGTGATTCTGTTCGACGAGTTCGAGAAGGTTTATGATGAGGCTGACCAAGAGGCAGCATTGACTTTGATGGATGGTGTATTCCCATCACGCAAGTTGTTCCTTTTGACCAGCAACGACAAGTGGCGCATCAACCAACATATGCGTAACCGTCCAGGTCGTATCTACTACATGATTGAGTTTGCTGGTTTGTCTACTGCTTTTATTCGCGAGTACTGCCAAGACACATTGAACAACAAGACATTCATCGAGAAGGTTTGCGAGATCGCTTGTCTGTTCGAAGAGTTCAACTTCGATATGTTGAAGGCATTGGTTGAAGAAATGAATCGCTACGACGAAACTCCACAAGACGCATTGAAGATGCTGAACGCTAAACCAGAGTTCAACAACAATGGTCACTTCACTGTGCAATTGTTCTCTAATGGAGCGCAGATCAAGGCAGCTGAGTTGCGCGATGAGTGGAAAGGCAACCCATTGAACAGCCAGATCTTCTGCGAGTGGGATCCAGAACCAGAAGGTGATGCTGATTGGATCAGCGTTTCGTTTGGTCCAAACCACATCACAAAGGTGGACGCGCAAGAAGGTCGTTTCACTTACGAGAACGAGAAGGGCTACGTGCTTGTCTTGTCTCGCAAGAAAGAGACTAACTACAACTACTTGGCATACTAAGGAGATAACATGGACTTAGCATTATTGGTTTACGCCATCTCTCTGTTGCATGGCATCGGTGCGTTCTTCACAGCGATGATTATGTTGTGTGGTGCTGTTGGTATCGGTAACTTCATCTATTGGATTGATTCATACAGTCCATCAGAAGAAAAGGTTGCTGGTATTCGTAAGCGTCTCTGGAAAGCATTCTGGGTTGCCATTGTATCAGCGTGGTTCTTGATTCTGTTACCAACAGAGAAGACAGCATACACTATGGTCGGTGCTTATGCAGCACAGAAGGTTGCTGAGAACGATAAAGTGCAGCAAATGTCTGGTAAGGTTCTAACTATCATCGAACAAAAGCTAGATGCTTACATCGATGAAGGTATGAGAGAAGCCGAAGACAAACTTAAGAAGGCTGAAGAAAAAGCAAATGGAAAAAATAAATCGCGATGATTACTACGTGATTCATGTCACGCTGCCATCTGGGTTTGAGTTGAAAGTTGGTACGCGTGGCTATCATCTCAAATCTTGGTTGGCATTCGAAGACAGACTTGGGTCTAAGTATACATACGAGAAAATCAACGAGAAAACATATCAACACTTAGTGTTAGGAGACCCAGAAGAATGTCTATCATCCTCACCTGTGGACACCGAGTCGAAGAAATCGAAGACGGTATCCAAATCGCCACCAAAGAGTGGACGATCGACGAAGACGGCTGGCAGAAAGCCATCGGATACAAAAGTGTCTGTAAAGACTGCTACGAAGAATACAAGAAAAACGACGCACTCATCGACAGCGAAGCCGAAGAGTTCGACTGGCTCCAGAGTAAGGAAGACTGATGGAATTAGCAAGCCTAAAAGAATACGCAAAGCATAAGGACGGTACATACGTATCGTTTGAGATGACGCAAGAATCCAAAGACCTATTGGATCATTTTGTTGAAATGAATCTTGGTCTGACAGAGCGAGTGGATAAGAAGACATATCACATCACAGTGATTTACTCTCGCACTCCAGTTCCTGCTGCTGAGAAGTTTAAGGAAACTGGCGCACAGATGTCTGCACGAGCAGATGCATATGAAGTATTTCCAACTAAGAGTGATGGTAAATGTCTTGTTATGCGCATGGTCTGCCCTGCAGCATCTGGATTGAATGCCACTTTGGCTGGTCTTGGTGCGACATCTAGCTATGGGGAATATAAACCACACGTGACTATTGCATACAATATCACTCAAGAGGTGGACGTTCATAGCATGCCTGTTCCACAGTTCCCTCTTATCTTTGATGTTGTTAACGTTGCTCCATTGGATCCAGAGTTCACTCCAGAGAATAAAAAGTAATGGCGAACTTTCCGTATTATGGTCAACAAAACTTCAATCCATTTGAAGAAGTTACGTTTACCACCCACGACTATGTCATCGGTGGTAAGCTAGTGATTGGTCACGCGACTTATGATGCTGAATACGCAAGCCTGATGAATACTGATAATGAAGCGAGACAGAGAGTTAAGTTTGAGTTAGCAAACCAACTTGCAACATACATGATAGAGAACAATCTTGTTGAGTTTACGCAGATGGATGATCACACCATGCAGACGAAGCGCGTGGCTATTCGTGCATACCTAGCGCCGAATGATCAGGTTCGGATCCTTCGCCTAGCCAACAAAATAGTGTAACACTTAGGTATTACTTTTAATAACCCTCGACTCTGTAGGGTTATTCCAAATACTTGTTGTCTTTCTTCTCCGTTACTGTATAATAACTACAGTTGATTAGGAAAACGAAATGACTTATAGCTTTAACCCTCTCGCTGATATCCCTGTTGATCATGGTGGTCTGTTCATCATCGGTATGGTATGTGTCACTTGGATGATTATCGTACTGTTTAATGAGCCAGAAGACTTCTTCGTCCAATTCTTCTTCGTGTTTATCGTCATGGCTATCAGTTACGGTGTGTCATTCCACTGGACTGACCAGACACCAAAGACATTCAAGAACGAGAAGGTTGTTGGTGAGTTTGTCGGTTATGAGTCAGAAGGTTATAAAGAGCGTAGTGGTAAGTCGTATGTGGACAAACACTTCACTTACATCATCTACAAAGTTGATGGTGGCAACGTGATGCTCCCATGTAAGACTGGTGTGGTTTATCCTGAGCGTGTGACTCTCTACAAGAACTAAGGAATTGTTATGACTGGATACAATACTGCTGAAGAAGCAATCAAGGCTGGCATCGAAGCTGGTGGTGATGATGACTTTCAAGGAATGAACTGCAACGACTACATTGAGGACGATGACCAGCAATGTCTCGGTTGGGATGGAGTAGACCGTCGTTGTGAATGCGGTAATCGTCGTGTTAGCTGGGAAACTGGTCAGTACGACAATGGTAAATTTTATGCTTATGGAGTGGCATACTGATGTTGTCTAGTTTGATCTCTCGTCAAGGTAACAAGTGCTACTATTGTGATTGTGAAATGAATCGAACAAATGGGTCTGATAATCTCGCGACAGTTGAGCATCTAGTTGATAAGTGGTCAAGCCCAAAGCATCAAAAGATTGAATCACCGTCTAACATAGTCGCTGCTTGTTTTAAATGTAACAACAGTCGAGGTGCCGCTCGTAACCGAATCGCCCGTGACTATTATAAGACACAAGCTGCTAAGAAAAGTATGAAACTCGCAGTTGCTTCGACATCCAGTCGTCAATTGTATTCGTTGTTTGGTCCAGTGCCACAAAATCTGTTTGTTATGTAAGGAATTAAAAATGCGTAAACTTGCGAAAATTGTTAAGATTGATGAACTGAATCCCATCGAAGGTGCTGACGCCATTGAGTGCGCAGTTGTTGGTGGTTGGAAGGTAGTGGCTCAGAAGGGTCTCTACAATGTTGGTGACTTGGCTGTGTATTTCGAGATCGACTCTTGGATCCCGCACGAGTTGGCTCCATTCCTGTCTAAAGGTAAAGAGCCTCGTGAGTTTGAAGGTGTCAAGGGTGAACGTCTGAAGACTATCAAGCTGCGTGGTCAGTTGTCTCAAGGTTTGCTGATGCCACTGAAAGAGATCGACCTGAATGGTATGACTCTGATCGAAGATATGGATGTCACTGAACGTCTGAATGTCAAGAAGTGGGAGAAGCCCGTCAATGCTCAGTTGGCTGGTGTGTGTAAGGGTAATTTCCCTTCGCTGATTCCTAAGACTGATCAAGAGCGTGTGCAAAACTTGAAGAAGGAAATTGCTGGCGTCATCGAAGCTGGTGTGGCATTTGAAATCACTGAGAAGCTGGAAGGCTCGTCAATGACATGCTACCTGATTGATGGTGTGTTCGGTGTCTGCTCTCGTAACATGGACTTGAAGCCAACAGCAGAGAATGCATTCTGGCAGACTGCGGTTCGCGAGGACGTGGAAGAACGTATGCGTGAAGAGTTTGGTCTTGCTGACTTCGCCATCCAAGGTGAATTGGTTGGACCTGGAATTCAAGGAAACATCTACAAGCTGAAGGAAACTCGATTCTTCGTGTTCGACATCTACGATATCCGTCGTGGTGTGTACGTTGATCCAATCACTCGTCGTTCGATGGTTGCATCTATGGGTCTGGATCATGTACCTGTTCTGGCTTACCAAGCCCAACTGCGTGATACACTCGGCATCAATGATGTGGATGGTATCCTTGCGTTTGCTGAAGGTAAGTCTGTGTTGGGTGATATCACTGGACCAGAGCGTGAAGGTATCGTGTTCAAAGAGATCAATGGTGGCTTTACATTCAAGGCTATCAGCAACAAGTATCTGCTTGGAGAGAAGTGATGCATAAGCGACAAGTTCTAATCCATGGTTATCATCTGCAGCAAACTTGCTCGGCTTGTCCTGAGCAATACGATGTGTTTGATAACAAGGATCAACAAGTCGCTTACCTTCGTCTGCGTCACGGACACTTCTATGCGTCTGTGCCTGATGTTGGTGGTGACGTGGTTTATGAAGCTGATCCAGAAGGTGATGGTATCTTCTGCGATCATGAGCGAGTTAAGTATTTGACAGAAGCGATTCTGGCAGTGCAAGAGTATTATATCAATCGCAGATGGCAAAAGGGTTGGGATAATGATGGAGAATTTCTGTGAACAAGTTGTATGTTTTAGTTGGTGTGCCTGCATCTGGTAAGTCCACTTGGATTGAGAACCAGTTGTGGGCAAAGGACATCCCAGTGGTGTCCACTGATAGATTCGTGGAAGCGTATGCTAAGGAGCAAGGCAAGACTTACTCTGAAGTGTTCGAAGAGTACATGCCAATTGCAGTCAAGTTGATGGCTAACCAAGCATTGATCTGCCAAGCGAACAAGAAGGACGTCATCTGGGATCAAACATCCACCACAGTGGCTACTCGTGCCAAGAAGATCCGTATGTTGCCAAGCTACTACAAGATCGCAGTGGTGTTCAAGACTCCAGAACCAGAGGAATTGGCTCGTCGTTTGGCATCACGTGAAGGTAAGAACATCCCACAAGAAGTCATGGAAACTATGATTCGCCAATTGGCTGATGAACCACCAACGAAGGAAGAAGGATTCGATGAAATCTGGTACACGTGAGAAATGTATGCTCTGCGATAAAGATGCAGAGCATATCCGAAGCACACAATTCGCTGGTGATCATCCGTACTGCGATGAACATGCACGAATGGAGAATGACTTCGGACAAGACGACTCTTATGCATTTTGGATAAAGGTAAACGATGAACGAAACTCTGATTCTAATTAGTCTGCTGTTCTTTAAGCACTTCGTGGTGGACTTTCCACTACAGAAGCCATATCAATGGATGAACAAAGGTACGTATGGGCACATGGGTGGAATCCTTCACGCATGGCTGCATGGCTTTGCAACGATGTGGTGTTTTTCGTGGTATGCTCCAGCTGCTGCTCTTTATCTTGGTGTCATGGACATGGTCATCCACTACCACGTGGACTGGGCAAAGATGAACATCAATAAGAAATACGGCTGGAAGGCAGACACACATGAAGCGTTCTGGATTCTGCTCGGACTGGATCAATTGGCTCATGCTGCCACTTACGTCTGGTTAGTATCGTTGGTGACCACATGAGTAATATCTACGACTGGATAGACGAAGGTGGTTACTCAGAGGGTGATCCAACAGACCCAAAGTTCTTGGAGATCCAGAAGCGATGGCATGCAGTGATTCCAAAGCGAAGAGTGATCATTGCTGGTGGTCGTGACTACCATGACTACGATAAGGTTCTGGAAGCAATCACTGAATCTGGATTCACCATTGATGTGGTTGTGTCTGGTGGTGCTAAGGGTGTTGATGCTCTTGGAGAACGATACGCAGCAGAGAAGAATATCCCACTGACAGTATTCCAAGCTGACTGGGAGAAGAACGGTCGTGCTGCTGGTCCAATTCGTAATCGTAAGATGGCAGAGAATGCAGATGCACTCATTGCTGTCTGGGATGGGCAGTCACGTGGCACTAAGAATATGATTGAAACAGCAACCAAGAAAGGTCTGCTGGTGTATGTAAAGCGAGTGGACAAATGAAAGAACGAGTCTGGGTGATATGTGGTAACATGACTGAGTACCAAAACTATGTGAGATCCAAACCACTCAATAGTGATAAGAAGTATTTCTATGTCGGTGGACCAGACGTACTCAGAGGTTTCGTCAATCCACATGGCGTGTTCGTTGGCAGCTGGAGATACAGAAAGGACATTGGAGATATCCTCCATGAACTGAACATTCGATCAAGCGTAACGAATCCAACAGTGAAGAAACTACTCCACGAGTTGACCTCTCGTCCAGTACCAAAGACAGCAATGCAGGTGATGGAGGAAGCGATTCAACACCAGACTCTTGCCATGGCTAAACAGATGGATATAGAGGTTCTAAACTCCCTGATGCATACTGGGCAAACTACCAAGCCCATATCCGCTAAAGAGTTCTTCGACTTAATGTAATCCTTTGGTATTACTTTTAATAACCCCACCGAGTGTGGGGTTTTGTCATTTAGTTGTTGTCGTAGTTGCAGAATGATGTATAATAACTACATGGAAACGAAAAAGACCCCCACTCGCCTCTACTACGCTAACACTTGGTTCACGATGCCTTTCCGTGTTCACGGATACTGGGTTGAGGACGCCACTGGTAAGAACGTAGCTGAAGCTGCTAGCCGAGAGTTAGCTGAAGCCATCAAACAGACCCTGAACGCTATGGAGCCAAAATGAAGTACATTCTAGTTGAAGCAACAAACCCCAAAGAGCTAATGGTTCGTGTGAACGATTTTATTAGTGAAGGTTACAAGCCACAAGGTGGAATCAGCGTTGCCTGCCACTATAGCGGTAGCATCTACTACACTCAAGCAATGGTGAAATAACATGTCTGAATACGTCGTAGTCCACCTCTCTCCCAACTACAAATGCGCCCACGAGGACGATACACCCATCCTCTTCGAATCCGACTGTCTAGCTCAGGCTATCACCTACTCATCCAAGCGTTGGGACTCCGAGAAGGTCGATATAGCCGTTTATCAGCCTCGTACAGAGGGTTATCGCCAGATCAATCGTCACCCTGCTCGGGACGCTAGAGGTCGTTTCGAGGTTCGATAATAACCCTCAGAATTGTAGGTTATCCAGATACTTGTTGTCGGAGTTGCAAATCGGCTGTATAATAACTACAGTTGATTAGGAGAATGAAATGAAATTTATCCGTACCCAAATTCTGTCTCGTGTCGTGGTGGTGTTCATGGCTCTCTACGTGCTCGTGGTTGGTCTGATTAGCCCAAAAACAATGCTGACTGTTATCACCGATGCAGTCAATCGTCAGGATATAATTGACACTGAGATCGATCGTCTCCACAAGTAAGGAATCAAAATGGATCTAAACAAAGTCGGTAAAGCCCTCCACCACCTGTGGGAAACTTATGCTAAGGTAGCAGCATTCAGAGAATACGCCTCTACAGCACCTGATAGGGCTGAAGAAGGTCATTACACTCGTCGTGCTCTGAAGTGGAAGGCTAAGGCTATCGTTAGTCATGACCGAATCCTGACAGATAAGACCCCATACTTCTGAGGGTTATTGCAAATAACTGTTGTCTTTGGTGCAATCTGGCTGTATAATAGAGTCATCTGATTAGGAAGAACGAAATGCGAAACCCTCTAGACTTTATCCCACACTTGATCGTCGGCTGCTTTATCGCTATGCCAGTGCTGCTCTTTGTGTGTGCTATCGATCAAGGTTTTGGTAGCGATAAAGTCTTGGATACGTTCGAAGGTCAGAAATCAGTTTGTACTCATTATCAGTATAATAACTCCCTGAAGCAAACCCAATGTATGGGCTACAAGTCAGTGCCTGCTACCTGTAAGAAGGTTGAACACACTGGTCCAGTCTTTGGCACTTTCACTAACACCCGTTGCGAGTAATACTATGTCCATGATCTACACCGTCCGTGATAACCTGAAGAAAACCATCGAAGGTAAGGAAGCGTATCTGGCTCGAATCCGAGAGATACCCAAGAACACTGGGGCAAGCGCATTGGTAGCCGAGTTTCTCGAAATCAACATCAATGAACTGAAGGTCATTCTGTTCGATGTAGAGAAGTGCTGCGAAGAGTGGAATCTGATGAGTTGGGAAATCAACCCAGAAAGAATGGGACAATGAAACAGATAGTGTATAAAGGTTCGGTTCTCGCCAAAGGTTCGCATGCATTGGAACTGTGGGAGAACTGGCAGAAGGCAACGAAAGATCGAAACTTACACCAACGTAAGTTAGATGAACATATGAAAGACGTTGAACGTCGACACAAAGAGTTATTGGAGCGATATGCTAGTACGTAAACAAGGAAATTTATTGACTCTTGCTGAGGCAGGAGACTTCGATGTGGTGATTCAGGGCTGCAATTGCTTCTGTGCCATGGGTGGTGGTATTGCTCGAGAGATTCGAGAACGATATCCACATGTGGCTGAAGCAGACGCACAGACAGGTCTGGGTGACTACAATAAGCTGGGGAACTATTCCAAAGCAATCGTGAAGGGCGAGGACGAACACTCATTCATTATCATCAATGCCTATACTCAATTCAATATGAGCACTGGTGAGGACGTCTTCGAATACGTGGCGTTTGAACTAATCCTACAGAAGATCGCTCGCCTCTATGGTAACTACGCAATTGGTCTACCATACATCGGCATGGGGCTTGCTCGTGGTGATGCCAATATCATCACTCAACAGATCGAGTCGTTCGCAGAGGAAGTAAACAAGCGTGGTGGAAGTGTAACATTAGTGGAGTTCGTATGATAATGACAATGGAACAAAGAATGGCTGATCTAGAAGCTAGAATGGCTCAACTGGAAGCGCGAGTGGCTCGCCATGAAGCAAGCCAACGTCCGTATGGACCAGTGTATCAACCAACACCAGTCTCTCCGTGGCCAGATCCAAATAGCCCATGGAATCCGCCATACACTATCACATGTAAGTTGGCTGATGGAACGACAAAAGAAATGACATTTACAACACCCATTGTGGCACAGACAAATGAATAAACGACTAGAAGAACTGGCTGAACAGGCTAGAAACTATGCTCTGGATGAAAAGCGAATTTATGAACGGGTGCATAACACCGAACAATGTATGGAAGTCTACCGTGAGGGGTACAACAAAAAGTTCGCTGAGTTGATTATCAAGGACTGTACTGATATTGTCAACAAACGTAAAGATGCAGCGATTGAGGCTTCTTGGAACGTAGACGAAGCCATGTCCAATGCAGTGTGGGATATTGAATCTCACTTTTACGGAGTTGACGAATGAATTGGCAAGACGTACTATTACTCTTCGTTGCATTAGTGGCTGTTACACGATGGATGTACTGCACTGGTTACACTGAAGGTTACCAACGAGCAAAGTTTGAAGCCAGACAGGAAGAGATCCGCAAGTCTGGTAAGTATTTCATATCACCGAATGGTACACTGATGCCACTGGAGCCACGATGATTTGTACTGAATGTAAACAAGACGAAGACTGCCGTCCATACGGACATAATGGAGCATACATCTGCTTTGACTGTGGGATGAAGAACGAAGATAGAACCACTCGAAACTTTCTCGCACAAATGGAAGCTGCTGCTAAACTATCCAGTGCAGTCATTATCGGTGAGGAAACTGGTCCACGACCAATGAATGGAGGAACACAATGACTGATTTAGAAAAACTGGAAGCACGACTGGAAGCAACCAATGCAGCCATCGAAGCAACTAAACACGCAACTGTGGTTAATCGTAAGATGTCCCATGACCGTCATGAGAATGGACACTTCACAAAGGCATTGACTGAGCTAACCGATATGCAGACTAGTCTGAATAATCTAATTGCTCGCCATAAGGCAGTGGGACGATGAAACTCTACGAAGAAGCCCAGATAAAGAACCAGAAGCACGTGGACCAACCACAGGTCGGCGACTTCTGGCACGAGATGTTCTCTCCGTATCATATCGTTCTGGCAGTGACGGACACTCACGTGATCATCTGCGAGAAGACTAAGCCAACGGACAACTACCACTACACATTCGACTTATCCGAGACGAAGACAGTGACGCTGGAAGAGCACAAGAACATCGTAACCTACACATCCATGAGAGACAAGTTCGTGGCTGACGTGGTGCCTAATTGTAAAATGATGCCACTAATCGAGGAGTGGAGAGCCCAGCGTAAGGAAGCCATGTTACAAGAAATGAAGTATTTCCTATGAAACTCCGCTATTTCACTATCCAAAATAAGATCAATGCTGAAGTGGTTCGAGCATATGCCCATGAGAATCAACTACCCACTATGGAAGCCAAACGACTCTTGGAAGAGAAGTCTGCCACTGTCCTACAATATTGGGATGGTCACGCAGAGCAATGGATAACAGTACCATATGTTACGGAGTTCAGAGAATGACCGAAGAAGAAGCAATCATCAAGGACATCGTCCGTCGAGTCAATGCAAAGGTCAAACTGATTCGTAAGCACCAGAAGGAACTTCAGGAGATATACGACAAATGTAACCATCATGGAACAGTGGAGCAAAAGTCGTCCTATTTCTCTGGATCGTACTATGATCATGCATACACTCGCTATTGGGCTCAATGCACAGTCTGCGGGAAGAAATCAGAAGAAGTGACGAAGGAACATAACTACTATGGGTAAATGCGCTCAATGCCAGAAGGAATACAATTCCTGTAAGAACACCACTGGTTGTCCCAAGTGCGCTCCGAACACTGACATCTCCGAGGAAGAGTTCATCAAGCCCATTACTGTACATGGATGGGTCTGGAAGAAAACAGACGAGGATGGTATGTATAGTCCATCATACACTCCAGCACAGCACGTACCAAGAGGAGAACTATTCGCTCTGGTTGACCCAAAAGACCTACATGAACCACTAAAGAATACGAAATGGAGCAGTGAATGAAAGATGCAGCAATCTTCATCCTAGCCATCTACGCACTGGCAAACGCAGGAATCATCTATTACTTCTTCATCTATAAGCAGAACAAGATCGACAAGGAATACAATGTTTTACAAGAACGAATTCGTGGGAAACTATGAAGAACTTCTATATGGAGACTACAGAGAGGCAACAAGCCATAAAGAACTGCAGTCTCTAATAGAAAAACTCTCGAGAATACTTTCCACATTCCACCAATACAAAGCACCAGATGTGCTAAAAGAAGCCTATCAACATAGACTAATGGAAGTCACACAGTACTATCTCTCTGTTGGTGGAACGCTATGAACCAAGAATACGACATCGTAATAGCCACTCTAGAGGAAAAGAAACAAAAACTCTGGAAGATGACCGAATCCAACATGAGTAGTGACATGACAAACCTGATGGATGATATCCGTCTAGAGCAGATACAAGAGCTAAACGAAGCAATGGGAATGTGGTTACTCTGGAAGGAAGAAAAGAACAAGATTATTGATGTTGGTCCAGCATCGAGCAAGGAGCAACAAGATGCCAGAAACGACTTGTTGGATGGAACGCTATGAACTGGATAAGGTCTTATGGGAGAAAACGATGATTGAATGGACTACACATTTTAAGTTTCTTGGATTTACAGTACAAACCTGTGATTATGGTGGACGCTATATTTGGTGGAAACTTGGTAACTTTAATATCGGATACAGCAGGGATCCTGACTTCAGTAAGATGGAAAAGGTATGATTGACTATCACCAAGCCATCCTAGAGATGGCAAAGGGAAATGTAGTCCAGTACATCGGTACAATCAATGGACCAGTCTGGACCAGAGGATCATCCTTCTGTATGCAACGTGGAGTGATATTCCGCTATGATCCATTGCGTATCTCCTATAAGACATGTGGTCATATGGTCTACGATCCAGACTTTCGTTATGAACCAACTGGAGAGAAGGTAGATCCAAGAGGCTGGCCAATACATCCAGAGAGTAATAAACCAACCAGTGGCTATGCCCGTATAGGAGCAGGTAACGTATGACAGATGATTACTTAAGAGATAATCCACAAATTGAGTCTAGTCTCTGGTCAGAGTGGGTTCAAGTAGTATGTGGCTGGGATAAGATACCGAATCCAACCCAAGAGGAATGGACTCGTCTAAGAGCTAACTTCTATCATGGTAAAGCACCAATTGAATCAGTGGCAGAACTAAAGAGGATGAGAAAAGAATGAACCAACTAACTGAACTATTTGTCCGTCTAAAGCAGATGGAAACTGCAATTGATCTAATCTTCATGAATCTACCTGCAACGGATAATGAAGCCTTCAATACTAAGAAGATTCAAGCTGCAAGACGCCAAGAACGTCTACAAGCAGAGCAAGAAGCCACTCAAGAATACCTATCAATCAAGTCTCGTCTCCAAGAGTTAGAGAACGACTATCCATCACTGAAGAAGCTATGACTCTACTAAGATGTAATGACTGTCGCTGGGCAGGAATGATCCATTGTTCTGACCCTTTTAACTGTGATGGAATGAAACTACCCACATGGGAGGAGACAGAGGAAGATCTAAAGAAAATCCAGAAAGCATTTGTCTCTCTGCATAATACAGGGGAAAAGAACTGGAACAAGGAAGAGAAAGAACTAGCCCATAACCTACGTAAACGATGTGTCCAACTAGGAGAACATCGCTATTCGTTATTGAGGAAGAAAGCATGCAACTAATTAAAACACACAAAATCAACCCTGTTCACGTTAGAGTGGGAGATTCAATGCATCTCCACTATAGCTATCAAGAGGAAGCCGATGGTCCATACATCTCTAAACACCTGAAGATGGACGTATTCGATGAGCCAATGACTATTGATACAGTGCATGTCTATCGAACAGAGAGTGGTGAGTATGGTCTAAAGGCTGGTCGTGCTCTGATCATGGGAGAGGACGATGGAACATATAAAGACCTACCAATAAGCAATGGATATACTCAACTAATTGGTGGAAGGAAGACACGAGATGAGAAAATCAATCCGTAACTATGGACCATACGAGAATCATCTCTGGTATCCGATAGTGGTTAGAGTAAATGGAGAGAGCAGGATCGTGGAGATGAGTGGTGCAGAGATGAATCTGTGGCGTGCTTATATGGAAACAAGATGAACTTACGTGATCCAAACTCCGAGAAGAAACGAGAGTACAGAGAGAAACAAGGCTGGTCGGACTATAAGCAATGGAGTGCTCAGCAAGATACCAATGGTCGTACATGGGTAGAGGATGATAACTTTACCCATGATGTAAGGATGTATATTGATGGAGACTTCTCTAGTGATGCTGAGAAGCTAGAGTATGCAGAGAGTGTGGCTGCTGTGTTAAATGCTGCTATTTAGGTGTGGTGGACGAGGTCGGATAAATAACAACTTATCGTGTTCACCCCCGTCTTTACCAAAAAGTCAAGAAAATTTTATCCTATAGGTTGCAGAATGGCGTATAAAGAAAAACAATGTCCCAAGTGCGGCACCAAGCACACTAAGCGTGGCGAATACTGCTCTCGTAGCTGTGGCAATGGTCGTGTCTGGTCGGATGCTATGCGCCAAGTGTTCAGCCAGAAGCAGACTGAGTTTATTACTAGTGATTCAGATGTGGCTGAGGAAGCCCGATGGCGTATCAACAACTATGAGCAGGAAGAGCTACCAGAGCCTGTGCAGCGTGGACCACTCGCTGACGACCAGTTTGTATCGGATGGTGACCTGTGGACAGAGGTATAATTGCAAAAAAGAGTTGACTTAGGCTTGACTTTATGGTATACTCACTGTGTGAGTGGATGATAAGGATATATGATGTATTTGTTCTGGAATGAGTTCTCCGATGGTCGAGTGTTTATTACATGGAATCTCTCTAAGAGTAAGGCTATGCGTCTCCATCGGTTCTATGAGAAGGCATCGATGGAAGGTCTAGTGAGGTTTGGATGGAGAGAAGATCAGCCTGATTCTCTGGAGCAGAAGCTGTTAGTGGCTAAAACCACACAGAATTGAGGGTTATTACAGATACTTGTTGCCTTTGTTCTCCAATACTGTATAATAACTACAGTTGATTAGGAAAGAAAGATTATGATGACTACTGTGAGTTTTGACGCTGTTTCGGGTAACTATATCGCTAAAGTGGGTACTAAGACTATCAAGTCTTACTCTAAGAGCTATGTGGAGCGTAAAGTTCGTGCCATGACTGGTGACATGCAAGAAGCAGTGGCTGTTGCTACAGAGAAGTCTAGCCGATTCGACATTAACACTCGATTCGGTTTCGTCGAGAAGCTAGTTACAATGGTGGCTTCTGGTGTCCAACCATCGGCTGTTATCACTGGTGAAGGTGGTCTCGGTAAGACATTCACTGTCACTAAGACTCTTACTGAGAATGGCTATAACGACATCTCTAGTCTCGCTGACTTCGAAGTGGGTGCTGTGATCAATACTCGCAAGTGCTTCACCATGGTTAAAGGTTACTCTACAGCGAAGGGTCTGTATCGTACTCTGTTCGAGAACAACAAGTCTATCATCGTGTTTGATGACTGTGATGCTGTTCTGAAAGACCCAGTGGCTCTGAACCTTCTGAAAGGTGCTCTGGATTCATATGGTAAGCGTATCATTAGCTGGAATGCCGATATGCGTGATGATGATCTACCACGTTCTTTCGAGTTCACTGGTCGTGTCATCTTCATCTCTAACATGGACCAGTCTAAGATCGACCAAGCCATCCGCTCTCGTTCTATGATGATCGACCTGTCCATGACTCTGGACCAGAAGATCGAACGCATGGAGCACATCGCTCTCTCTGCAGAGTTCTTGCCTGAGTACGATAAGAAGGTCAAGACCGATGCTCTGGCTCTGATCCGAGACATCAAGGAAGACTGCAAAGAGATCAGCCTTCGTACTCTTATTGCTGTATCCAAGGTACGTGCCTCGAACAAAGACTGGAAAGACCTCGCTACATACATGCTGACTGTCTAAGAGAGGGGTAGGGTATCTACTCTACCCATTACCCTACAGATAGTATGGTTATTAGTTGTCGTTGATTGCAGACTGGTGTATAATAGATTCATCTGATAAGGAGATTGATATGCGTGGTTCGATTCGTATGATTGTTGGTCTGGTTGTAGTAATGGGTGCTGTTGGTGGTCTGGACAACACATTGGACAGCCAAGTGGCACAACTGATTGGCTGTATGGCATTAGCTGTTGCTGGTCTCGGACTAATGTATAGTGGAGTGTCTGCTATGAATGCGCGATGAGAGTATAATGCCTCTGCTCCCTGTGGCACATAGCCAATAGGGGTAGGGGGAGGGGTAGGCACTTATTCTAATTTGTATTGCACGGGACTCCGCCGCTTAGCAAAAACCCGACTTCGCCCCGCCCATCATCATTTCTTTCCTTCGTCGTTCACAACAAAATCTCTAGAGGCTTACACGATTCAAAACCATTTGCCTCCAAAAAATTCCCCGAGAAAAATTTTCATTCCTAAAGGTTCAATATGCTGTACGAAGTTATTATGATTGATGGGCACTGTCCCAGCGAGACTTGCTCTATTGGTCTATGTAAGACTCGAGAGGAAGCTGAGGCTCTTATCGCTAAAGAGGCTCCCCAATACCGCAACCACATGATTTTTGAGATTGAGGAGAAGCATCATGACTCACTGTGATTTCGATAATAACCCACTGCAACTCGGCGATTCTGTCGCGTATTTACCCCCGAACTATCGCCATATGATTAAAGGACGAGTCATCGGTTTCACCCCCAAGATGATTCGAATAGAGCGGATCCTTTCCCCAGAGAGAAAGGAAGAGTACGATCGTAGGAATTACCCCATTCCAACCGATTTGCGTGATTCAGGTTATGTTGTTCTTATTAAGGATGTTTTATGAAGTATCGAATTAGTTTTACAGCGATTGTCCATAACGATCGAGTTATCGAGATAGAGGCTGAGGACAGTGATTCTGCCTTGGATGCTTTCTATGATATGGCTGATAAGAAGCGTATTAAGGATTCCACTCTTATCGAGTCAGAGGTTGAGTTCTCAGTTGATAATGTAAAGAGGGTATGATGGCACATAAACAGAAGGGTATTCTAACTCGCTCTCCCCAATGGTGGAAACACCTTCGAGACTGGAAGCGTGTGTTTTGGAAGACTGAGCGTCAGGCTCAAAAGAAGGATGTTCGAGAATGGAATTGATTGTATTGTTTAAAGTATGGATCACGTGTATGATCGTGTCCGTGTTTGCCATAGTAATAGAGGAGGGGCTTCGCCCCAGTAGGTATCCTCGACTGAAGATGCCGTGGGCGTACTTCTGTGCGACCATCGTGACTTTGGATGTTGTTCTGTTATTTGTTCTTTGTGTATTGGGAGTTTGGTTATGATGGAAGTTACTTTGAGCCGATCATGGCATTTTTGGTTGGCTAATTTTGGCGGCAAGCGTATTAGCTCATTCGGGACTGATATCTGTTCGTATACTCGAGCAGTGTTCAAGGGACTGTTCTGGTTGACTCTTGCCGCTGCAGCTGCCATTTTTATGGTGGTTGGGACTGGTAATATGCTCTATGAGTTTTATCAGATTTGGGGCACTGATGGTAAACTATCTCTGTTCGGTGAAGTGATAACATTCCTTTGGGTATTCTGTTTCGTGGGGATTACCTTCTTGACTACGCTTTACGTTACAATTGAACATGCGGTTCCAGCCATGATTCGAACATGTCGTAAGATTCCACGTAAGACTGAGCCATCGTTCCTTTCTTCGGTTTATCGCAAATTCAAAGATAAGACTTGCTTCACCATAAAGTTCAAGGAATAATATGACTCGGTTTGATTTTGAACAGCAGATTTTGAGCTGCTGGAATATGGTGGAAGACGTCAAGGTTCTGAACGCGCATATGCTGGATCATCGAGAGATGTCTCAGGACGAGATATCGAATTATCTCTTGGGTTTGGAGACCATCTATAACGTTCGATTCGAGCAGTTGTTCGCAACCTTCGAGAAACTAATCAAGGAAAAACAGTTATGAAGTTATTAAATGATCCGATGTCCTATTTCCTTGCGTATATCTTGGGTATGATTATTACCTTTGGTGATGCGTATCACAGGATTCCCGATACAGAGACTCGTTCTTTTGCTGGACAGTCTTATACTATCGAGAACAGTGCAGGTGTCAAGAGCATTGGTGCCTTTCTTTCTTCTATCGCTTGGCCACTCTATTGGTCAGTACAGGCTCACCGATGAGCGAAGAAGTATTAAAACACTATGAAGAGTTGCAAGCGCATTGGGGTGATGCGCTAGTGGACTTCGAGCACTATCCTAAAATTTTCGCTTACCAAGTTAGGATATGGAAGTACTACAGAGACCTTGCCTTGCAAGATGATTTAGAGTAAAATTACTCTTTTGGAGAATAAAATGAAAATTGCATTTACGTCGGATGTCCATCTGGAATTCGGCGACTTGAACATTGTGAATGATTGTGATGCCGATGTCCTAGTCTTGGCTGGGGATATCGTTGTTGCACGAGACCTCAGTGCCAGAGACATCTATGGTGTCATGGAAGGTACACGCTCAAGTAAACTGCATGACTTCTTTACTCGAGTTGCATTCCAATTCAAACACGTGGTCTATGTTCTGGGAAACCATGAGCACTATGACGGTGACTTTGCAAAGACTGCACTGAAGCTGAAGAATAACCTCGCGTACCTTCGTAACGTACACATTCTGGATCGAGAAGTATTTGATCTGGAGGATGTTCGTTTCGTTGGTGGCACCATGTGGACTGACATGAATAAGCGAGATCCCCTGACCATGTTCCACATCAAGAGCATGATGAACGACTTTAGGTCTGTGAGTAACAGCGCACGTAAAGTCTATAGAACCGTTCCCCTGTATAAGAAGGGAGAGGACGGTAAGTATCTGCAAGATGAGAAGGGATTCTACATCCAAGACGGTACTAAGAAGAAGGAAGAGAATGCAATGTTCTCTCCAGAGGATGCAGTTGAAGAATTCGAGAAGTTTATTGCATTTGCAAAACTGATGACTGAACCCGATGCCAAGAAGGATAAGGTTGTCATGGTCACGCATCACACACCTTCTCATCAAAGCTGTCATCCCATGTATGCCAACGATCAGCTAATGAATGGTGGATACCACTCGGACTTAACTGAGTTCATCATGGATCGCCCCAACATCAAGTTGTGGGTTCATGGACACACGCACGAAGACTTTGACTACATGGTCGGAGATACTCGTGTTGTCTGTAATCCACGTGGCTACATCAAGTACGAGAAACGTGCCAGCAACTTTAAATTGAAAGTTATCGAAGTATGAGTATTAAGATTATTTCAGAGTATCTGTCCGATGATGGAAAACGAACATCCACTGTCTATAAGGTTTTGGAAGATGGAGATTACCGAGTTTCTGTAAAGAACGAAAGTGGCTCCACCTTCTCTTCTTCTTTTGATTCAGTTGATACTGCCGAAGACTTCGCTGAAGACTGGGTTAAGAATGTGTGAGCACTATGCGTAACTGGATAGTAACTCTTGAAGAAGACCCAGTGACAGGAGATTTAATTCTCCCGTTGTCTGATGAGATGCTAGAAGGTACTGGCATCAAACTTGGCGACATCGTTGTGTGGGATGATAACAAAGACGGCACTTGGTCTCTAAAAAAGAAAGATGATGTGTGCGATTATGCAGATACTGCGATCGAACACTACATGAAACGCTGTTTAACCTTGGAAGAAGAGGTTGAACAATTGAAAGAACGTATTAAACGACTTGAATGGTCACTTGAGGAGAAAGATTAATGGATACTGTATTTGCTGATGTGGAGAAATTTCTGAATGCTGTTGGGCAAAACCCGCCACCATTTGTTGTTGATGAGAATCCACAGTCACTTTTGTATAAAGAATTGATGCGAGAAGAGATCAAAGAGTTCTGGGAAGCTGATGAAGCTAACGATGACGTTGAACGACTTGATGCATGCTTCGATATGATCTGGGTTATCGTTGGATATGCCCGTTCACGTGGTTGGGACATTGATAAAGCATGGGTTGAAGGTGCTGCAAGCAACCTTTCCAAGATTGATCCAGCTACAGGGCTTGTTCGCAGACGCGAAGACGGTAAAATCTTGAAGCCAGAAGGCTGGAAGACGCCTGATTTTGCTCAATTTGTAAAATAAATGTTGATTTGCAACAATTTTTGAGGTATAATAACGTTATGATTACACTTTATCTTGATATGGACGGTGTCCTTGCCGATTTTCACAAGGAATATGACAAACTCGACCCAAAACATGAGGATCGTAAACGTTTTCGTGCAGCTGTAATTGAAGACCGCATCTTCGAGAAGCTGGATTTTATGCCTGACACACAAGAATTGTTGAACTATGTGTCTAAACTCAATGGTGTAAGGGTTGAGATCCTTACATCAATGGGTACTCATGACCCATTCCAAGGAAATTCAGCCAAAGAACAGAAATTGAACTGGTTGAACAAGAAAAACATTCCATACAAAGCGAATTTTGTCCGCGACAAGCAAGAGAAGGCTCAATATGCTAACCCTACAAGCATTCTTATTGATGATTCTATTGGGTGCATCACTCCTTTTAATGCTGCGGGTGGTCATGGCATTCTTCACACCGATTCTGCTAATACTATTAACGTATTGGCTTCTACAATTCTGCAGATTAATGTCTTAGCCGCACTTAAAGAGCATTCATGAACGACATTTTACTGAACACCTTTGCTTGGATCAAAGATGATTATAGAACTCATCCTCTACGCTTTTGTATGGAGTTGCTCGCTTGGGCTATTAGTATTGGGTGTTCACTTACTATGGCGTTCACCGTCCCAACCCCGCCTCTTATTATGCTTTATCCTGTCTGGATCACTGGGTGTGCTATCTACGCTTGGGCTGCTTACACTCGGAAATCGTTTGGCATGCTGGCTAACTACATCTTGCTGACGACTATTGACACTGTTGGATTATTGAGAATGCTATGAACATCTTTTACCTTCACGCCAACCCACAAACCTGCGCACAGATGCACGTTGACAAGCACTGTGTTAAAATGATTCTTGAATATGCTCAACTTCTTAGCACAGCACACCGTGTTCTTGACGGCAGCGAGTCTGTACGCCTGTCTGATTCTGGACGAAGAACGAAATGCTGGACGTTATCGGATAGCCGCGAGTCTGTTCTTTATAACGCAACTCATATCAATCACCCTTCTGCTGTTTGGGTACGACAAGGACGAGAAAACTACGTCTACCTCTGGCACCTGTTCGTCGAATTGTGTCGAGAGTACACCCATCGATATGGGCGCACCCACGCCACCGAAAGATTGGTAGAGGTTCTAGCTTCTGTGCCACATAACATTGGCACGAGTTTCTTCACACAACCAACACCAGCAATGCCTGACGAATATAAAATTCCAGGCGATTCTATTCAGTCATACAGAAACTACTATCTTGGTGATAAAAAGCGAATGTTTTCTTGGAAAAATCGCGAGACGCCTTCTTGGATTGTATAAATACACAGTAAGGAGTTATTATGCCAACATATACATTTCGCGACAATAACACGGGAGAGCAATTCGAACGTCTTATGAAGATCGCTGAACGTGAAGAATATCTAAAACAAAATCCCCACATCGAGTCTTTGATTGTGAGTGCGCCAGCATTCGCAGGTGATCATATCACTTTAAAGAAAGACACAGGATTCAAGGAGGTGCTTCAGAAAATCAATGAAAGAGTTCCAGGTGGAATGAAACAAAGCGGATCTACACAACTATAAGGATATTCATGGCTCGAACAGCAGCAAAAGCAAAATTACCAGATAATGTACAATGTGAGCCAAAATCAAAAACAGTGAACAATCATTTACGACTACGACTAGATGATTTAAAGACTTTTGATCCACTAACTGACAATCAGAAATTATTTTTTGATTCATATAAACGTGGTGATTATTTCGTGGCACTTCATGGTGTCGCAGGCACTGGAAAAACTTTCTGCGCTTTATACAAAGCGATTGAAGAAGTATTAGATAAATCAAACCCATTCAATAAAATCATCGTTGTGCGCTCTGCTGTGCAATCACGAGAGATTGGTCACCTTCCAGGTGACGTGAATGAGAAGATGGAAATTTATGAGCAACCTTATCGTCAAATTTGCGAAACGCTGTTTGGTCGTAAGGATGCGTGGGATCGACTAGAAGAACAAGGACATATCCAGTTCATTTCTACGTCGTTCATTCGTGGTATGAGTTTTGATGATGCAATTATCATTGTTGATGAGATGCAGAACTTGACTTATGAAGAGATTGATACCGTTATGACTCGTGTCGGTTATCGATCAAAAATTTTATGGTGTGGTGATTACAGACAAACTGATTTGAATAAACGTAAGAGCGACGTCACTGGAATTTTAAAATTCTTTGACATTGCTCAGCACATGAGCGCATTTACTCGTATTGAGTTTACTGTTGACGATATCGTGAGATCTTCTCTCGTGAAAGACTATATTTTGGCTAAACTGAAATACGAGGACTTTTACGAAGGAAAATCGAATGCTACTAACGGTAGAGCAGTTTAGTCACCTATTTCCAAGAAACACTGACCCACAAGGTTGGGTTGACTCCATGAATGAGGTCTTCCCAACTTACGAGATTAATACACCACAACGTGTTGCTGCATTTCTAGCGCAATGTGGTCACGAGTCTGGTGGTTGGACAGTGTTTGAAGAAAACTTGAATTACTCCGCAAAGGGTTTGACAGGTATCTTCAAAAAGTATTTCCCGACTGAAGAATCGGCATTGCCGTATCAACGTCAGCCAGAGAAAATCGCCAACAAAATCTATTGCAACCGCATGGGTAATGGCAGCGAAGAATCTGGTGATGGGTATAAGTATCGCGGACGTGGTCCAATTCAACTAACTGGTAAGGCTAACTATACTCAGTTTGCGAAGGACATGTTCGAAAATTGGGAAGAAGTTGTGAATAATCCAGATTGGGTTACTTATGACAAAGACTTCGCATTGATGTCTGCTATTTGGTTCTGGAACAAAAACAAACTGAACCACGAAGCTGATATTGGTGATATCAAAACAATGACAAGAAAGATCAACGGTGGTTACATCGGTCTCGAAGATCGCATTAAGCATTACAACGAGGCTATCCACTTACTAACATAATGAAAAACTTTATACATCATGATTTTGCGAAACTTGAACGTGCCACAAGACCCGATGGAAAAAGAACTTATCTGACTCCATCGGGTTTTTCGTATCCGAGTGTAACAACAATTACAAGCCAAGCCACTGCTGACGGTATTCGTAAGTGGCGTATGCGTGTTGGTGAAGAAGAAGCTAATCGAGTTTCCTCTCGCGCGAGTGCACGTGGTACTCGTATCCACTCTTTGTGCGAAGATTACCTATTGGGTAAAGAGATTCAACCAGACATTTTCGATGCGGAGATGTTCGGTTCTATCAGATTTTTACTAGACCAGATTGATAACATTCACTGTCTAGAAACTCCATTGTACTGTGACCATTTGCAAGTTGCTGGTACAGTGGATTGTATCGCTGAGTTCCAAGGTAAGCTGTCAGTCATTGACTTTAAGACATCAAGCAAACCAAAAGACCGCGATGACATTTATCACTACTTCATGCAATGCGCAGCATACTCTGTTGCATTCGAAGAACGTACTGGAATTCCAATTGGTCGCCTTGTAGTTATCATGGCTGTTGATAACGACGATCCTCGATGGTTCATTGAGAAACGCGATAACTGGATTGGCGGTTTCAAGAAATTGAGACTTGACTACAAGTACAAACATGGTGTATAATAAATACTAATATTGTTGTAATCCCTTCAAAGCGAAGGACTTCTGGACGCGGGTTCGACTCCCGCCATCTCCACCAAAAGAAAATTATGAAATTATTTGCAAAAACTAGAGATAACCAAATCGTAAAAGTTATTCGTGCTGGTAAAACAATTCACGGAGAACGAATGATTTTAACTGAGATAGAAATGAACTCTATCAAAGTGTATCGGTTTGTTGGTCAACAGGATATGTATACAATGCTATGTGATGAACATGGCAATGAAGTTTTCTTTTGATGGGGATGCCATGGTTTCGACAGGGGTAGATAGTAGAGACGGCAACACGGTAGGCGATGACCGTAAATCAAGCAAACTAAGTAAATGCAAACGACAACGTTTTCGCATTAGCAGCCTAATCACTGCTTAGGGTTTCGGTAGGTTTCCTCGTAACAGAATAACCTACCATTTTTACATTAGAGGAATATTATGGACATTCAACCGTTGTTTAAGAAAATTCTCATCGCTGAGAATAAAGTAGAAAAGAAGACTGCATCTGGAATTATCCTAGAAGGTGCAACTTCAATTCGTGAGACTAAATTTGCCACAGTTCTTGCTGTTGGTGAAGATGTCACGAAGGTTAAAGTTGGTGACAAGATTGTCCTTGATTGGAGCAAATGCTTTCCAGTTAAGACTGATGCTGTCGAACGCGCTTTGATTGACGAAGAACACGTACTCGCTGTAGGTAAATGAAAACTGCTCTCATCTGTAATGGTCCAAGCCAAGACCAGTACGTTGACTTAGATTATGATTATGTTATGGGATGTAATATTCCACAACACCCAGTTGATGCGAATGTCATCATTGACAGAAACGTCATTCTTTACTGGGCAGCTATGCGTGAATCAATAACTGCTCCATGTTTGTTTAGCGTAGAGGCATGGAGATTCGCAGATGAGATCAAATTCAGAAAGTACATTTTAGAACATGGTAAGTTTCTTGGGTTATTACCAAAACCACCAGAGTTCTACAATGCTGGACATCAAGCTGCTGAAACGCTAATTAGAAACGGTGCCACTAGCATCGACATCTATGGGTGTGATTCATATTTCGAAGATACCGTTGAAAGTTCTACGAATAAGTATGTTGATGACCACAATGCTTCTTCTGAGAAGCAGCGTATCAAGCATTGGAGAATCAATTGGGAAAGAATCCTGTTGAGTCACTCAGATGTAACAATTAACTTTATAAGGAAATCTCAATGAAACACCTATTAGTCTTGCTAGCATTGTCTTTCTCGTCAGCAACATTCGCTGTTGATGCAACTAAAGCTGTCCAAAACGACAAGCCGAAGGTTGAGCAGAAGAAAGCACCTGCCAAGAAGAATTGTGACATGTTGAAGGATAAGAATTGCGATAAAGCACCTCCATCCGCAAACAAGCCAATTCCTAAAAAGAAAAAAGCAGAAGAAGCTAAATAATTATATTCTCAGGGATGGGAAGCGACTTGGGTATCGTCGTTAAAAGTACCCACTACACTCACACAACACAAGGAGAACCCTATGTCTAATATGACACCGTTCGAAATTCGCCTCGAACTTTTAAAAATGGCGAAAGATATGCTTGTTGAAGAATACTACGGTAAGAAAGAACAAGTATCACAAGATTGGCACGTTAAGGTAGAAAATGCCCGACACAATGGCTCTGCTCCTCCTGAGCACCCAGCACTGCCAAACTATCCGACAGAAGCCGACGTTGTCGCAAAGGCAACTCAATTAAACGGTTTCGTCTCACAACTCCCACAAGATACAAAGACTAGCAAAAAGTCCACCTGATACGGGATCGGGTGCAGGATCACTGCACCCTTAACTAATTAAGGAGATAATTATGCACTTACGTGTAACGATTATTTTAGCCATTCTGGCTGTGAGCCTATTGACGTTGGCATCTACAACAACGCCTCGTGAAAAAGTTATTCAAATCACTTATAACTCTCTCACAGAAGAATCGCAAAAGCAGGTTGATTGCCTTGCACAGAACATTTACTTTGAAGCTGGTCACGAGCCACACGAAGGTAAGATTGCTGTTGCTCTTGTAACTCTCAATCGTTTGCAAGACCCACGTTTCCCAAAAGATATTTGCTCTGTAGTGAAACAGAAGGTAAAATCAACTTGTCAATTCTCTTGGTTCTGTGAACGCAAAAAAGGAATCAAAGAGGAAGTTTACTCATCATCACAGCAAGTGGCGATATACGTCTATGCTAACTATGAGAAGCTAAAGGATATCACGCATGGCGCACTCTTTTACCATGCTGATTACGTAAACCCTCGCTGGAAGGGGTTGACACAGACTACTAAGATTGGTAGACATATTTTTTATAAAGAAAGAGATAGCATATGATGCAAAAAATGAATTTACAACTGAAAGAAGATACGTCTCGCCATTCATTCTTTTTGATGATGGAAGAAATCAACTTAGCAAGTTGTAAGCAAGCGATTGAATGGATCTTTGAAGCAAACTTTGCTGAAGAACGCCCCGAGTTATTGAACTTGCTTGTCACAAGTCCAGGTGGAGACTTGAATGCAGCATTTGCATTGATTGATGTTATGCGCGGTTCAGCTATTCCTGTTCGTACCATTGGTCTTGGTCAGATCGCTTCTGCTGGTCTGATGATTTTCATTGCTGGCGATAAGGGTATGCGCCTGTTGACACCAAACACTTCTATTTTATCACATCAGTACTCTTGGGGTGCCATTGGTAAAGAACACGAACTGTTTGCCACTGTCAAGGAATTTGATCTTACCACTAAGAAAATGATTTCTCACTATAAGAAGTGTACTGGATTGACAGAAGCTAAGATTCGCGAAGTTCTGTTGCCACCACAAGACGTATGGTTAAGTCCACAAGAAGCTAAGAAACTTGGCTTATGTGATGATGTTAAAGATCTAGCTTAAGGAAACTAAATGGAAAAGATGTTCGCTTTTTGTGTTACGCTGTGTTTGTCTGTGCTCATGGGCTCAATCACTTTTTACAAATACAACGAAATGAAGTCTATCGAGAAGAATATTGACGCTGCTATTGCAAAGGGAATTGACCCTCTAGCCGTAAAATGCGCCTATAGCGATGGGACGACTAACCTGTGTCTAACCTACACTATGCAACAGTCTCTACCCTCTAAAAAGTAAAACTTTCGGTTTACTTTGTGAAATAACCCCACTTTTTGTGGGGTTTTTCAATTTAGTTGTTGCCTTTAATCGCAAAATGAGCAATAATTACTCTATCGTTGAATGAAAGAGGAAATTATGAAGATTTTGAGCACTGGCAACCCCAAGTTGATGAAGGGTGAAAAGCAAGGTTATCTGTCATTCGTTCTCCACCTTGCTCCAGCTGATCTGTCTGGTAAAGAAGTTTGTCCAAAACGTACTGCTGGCTGCACAGCTGCTTGCCTTAACACTGCTGGTCGTGGTGGTATGTACAAAACTGGTGAAACCACCAACGCGATTCAACAAGCACGTATCCGCAAGACGAAAATGTTCTTCGAACAACGCGATGCATTCATGGCTGACTTGGTCAAGGACATCAAACTGGGTATCAAGCAAGCTGAGAAGAAAGACATGATTCCAGCGTTTCGTTTGAACGGTACTTCTGACCTATCATGGGAAAAGTACGAAGTTGCTGATGGTAAAAACATCTTTCAAATGTTCCCAGACGTTCAATTCTACGACTACACTAAGGTTCTCGGACGCAAGACTGGCGACATCAAGAACTATCACCTGACCTTCTCCAATGCCGATGGAAACTTGAACGATGTTATGGCAGCTAAGGCAGCTGGATTGAATATTGCAGTTGTCTTCAAGAAAGAGTTGCCTGCAAAACACTTGGGTTGGAAAGTCATCAACGGTGATGAGACAGACCTTCGTTTCTTGGACGAGAAGAATGTTATCGTTGGCTTAGTTGCCAAGGGTAAAGCTAAGAAAGACACCACTGGTTTCGTGGTTTGACTTGCAACGCTGAATAAGGTATAATAGAACCATGCAGATGTTACACACTTCACTCGGTAAAGCTAAGAAACGTAAACCAACAGCGAAGCAACGCGAGTTGGACGCATCATGGGAAAAGTTGATGAAGAAGTACGAACCGAAGAAGCCACTGAAAGCTGTGAAGCCGATCAGTGCGCCTAAACCCTTCATCCGTGAAACCCAAAAGATTGCTAGTCTACCATTCACTGGTGGTCCATGCGCTAAGAAAGAATCACCACGTTACACTGGCGATAAGATCAAAGGCATTGGCACCATGCACAAGTCCAATTCAGTACCAGTCTTCTCTGATGAAGAAGCTGTTGCTATTGCGACCATGCGTAGAAATTAAATTGTCTTGTAAACAACAAATAGGTATAATTATGACACTGATTGAAAAACGAAATAGCCTTCTGCGTGAAAAGATGAAGATGGACAAATTCTTCTCCATGTTCTTAGATAAATTTGATCGCAAGCTAGATCCAGAGAAACCCGACACACCTATCTGGAAACTTTACAAGAAAAAACACAGCGAGTACGGCGTACTGTGCCAAGAAATTCGCAACACTAATTATTGGATATCCAAACAACATGTTTAAAACAGCAAACGAGTTTTCCCTACATATCGAAAGCATTGTCCGCGAGAAACGCATTAACTACATGGATGCTGTTCTTGATTATTGTAAGGAAAACTTCTTAGAGCCTGATGATGTTTCTTCTCTAATCAATAAGTCTTTGAAAGACAAGATTGAGATGGATTTTCGTGAGTTAAATTATTTACCGAAGCAAGCGCAGCTAGATGTCTAAGAATACTTTATCAAATATTGCTCTGGTCGCCTTCTCGGCGCTTTGGTTTGGTGTAGGGTTGTATTTCATCTTATCCCTACCAAAAAGTGGCGTGGTCGTTTATGATTGCGCCTTATCTGAGATATCACCAGACTTTCCAATTGCTGCGAAAGAAGAATGTAGGAAAAAACGAAGTGGACGGATTTAAAGCATATCGTTATTACCTTGCGATCAAATTACATTTCACTACGGACAAGTTCAACGTTTTTGAGAACCGAGGAAACGTTCGTGGCACTCGAGAATCATTCAACGCAAGGAATGACAGGTACATTTTCGAGAAGTTAGCGAACAAGTATTCCACCGATCGAGATATCATTCAATATTTTGTGTCTAACTTTGCATATGGCGCAGGTAATGCCATCTATGATGGTAAAGAAGCTGAAGATAATCACTTCGAGTGGAATCGTCGCAAGCAAAGTATCTCAAAAGTCTTTGTGGATGACTTAGCCAGTGTCATCACTCACATTGAGATGAACAAACTGCCAGTGTCAAGTATCTTTGACTTCAGAAACGACGAGTATCCAGTTTTACTCAACCTCTTCGTTGGAGGCAAGGTTACAATCGAATCTCTTCGTATAATTGATGATCTACATCCATTCATCGATACTTGGAGAGACAATTCTAAGATTAAGTTCATCTGGGACGATGAGTTGAGACGAGTTACAAAGTTGACTGGTTTCGTTAAATATGATAAAATTAAACTTGGTAAAATCTTCGAGTCTTTTAAGGAAGAAATTGCGTAAATATCATGGGCAAGACTTACAATAGCCAAAAATCTAGTCGTTATGAAGACGATACTCCCTCTGGTCGTTCAGGGAAGCATAGAAAACATGCCAACGGTAAAAAAACTGGTGGTATGAGAACGCTAAATAGTTATGTTGAAGAAGATTATGATTTCGAAGACGACACGTTCGACGACGAAGTTGAATTAAATGATGAGATTTCGATACAACATACTAATACAAAGTAAATACTAATACAAAGGAAAATACAAATGGATATTCAAAAGCTACGCGCTATGCGCAACTCTGATTTCGGTGCAATTGCTAATGCATTCGAGAAAGTCGCGAATCCTCAAACTGAAACCAAGTCATACAACGATGACCGCTTCTGGCGTCTCGAAGGTGATAAAGCTGGCAATGGTACTGCCACTTTGCGTTTCCTCCCACGTGTAGAAGGCGATGAACTCCCATGGGTTCGTATCTTCTCTCACGGTTTCCAAGGTCCAACTGGTAAATGGTACATCGAGAATTCTCTAACCACTCTTGGTGAGAATGACCCTGTCGGTGAACTGAACACTCAGCTATGGAACTCTGGTTCTGAAGCCAACAAAGAAATTGCACGTAAACAAAAGCGTAAGCTGAGTTTCACTGCTAATGTCTTGGTTGTGTCTGACCCAAAGCACCCAGAGAACGAAGGCAAGGTATTCTTGTTCAAGTTCGGTAAGAAAATCTTCGATAAGATTATGGACAAAGCACGTCCTACATTCGAGGACGAGAAGCCAGTGAACGTGTTTGATTTGTGGGAAGGTGCTAACTTCAAGCTGCGTATGCGCAAGAAGGATGGTTATGCGAACTACGATGAGTCTGCGTTCATGGAGCCAGCTCCAGTATCTGACGATGAAGATCGTCTGTTGGCGATTGTTAACTCTCAGCACAAGTTGTCTGAGTTTACTGATCGTAAGAACTTCAAGTCTTATGACGAGTTGAAGAAGAAGTTGTCTGAAGTCTTGTCTGGTGATTCATTCGCTGGTAAGTCTGCAGCACAAATGGCTGAGCAAGAAGATCGTCCAAGTGCACCAGCACCTGAACCAAAGTCTGCTCCAGCATTCACACCAAAGGCATCTGCTGCACCAGCAATGGATGACGATGATGATGTGATGTCTTACTTCGAGAAGATTGCGAAAGAGGAATAAACCTCTAAAACTAAAAAGCCCGTCTAAGACGGGCTTTTTTTATGCGTATTTGCTAGACAGATATCTTGATTGACTAGATTCTTGGTTTCTAACCGCAGGTTTGGAGATGTTGTTCTGTGTAGTGCTAGATGTCACTGGAGCGTTAACTACGTTGTTAGTAGCACCACCCTTACCGTCTGCCGCAGCTGCTGCATCCGCATTTGAACGAGATCCATTTAGAACAGTATTACCAGTTTGTGGCGTCACTGCTTCTGGCGCTTTCTTAGAACTATCATCACCGAATGGAGACCATGGACCAATTTGAATTGGATCATCCTTCAATGGGATTTTGATAGAAACACCAGGAATTTGGATACTCTTCAATACACTCATAACGCTGTCGATCATACCTGCGAAGAAACTCTTCACTGGTTCGAACGCATTCGCGATAGGAGTTGACACATAATCTGTGAACAACTGACCAAGATACTGCGCGAAGTTCATGATTTGGTCGAACGCATTTTTAATCGGTTGTGCGATATAGTTGCTAAACATATCACCGATAGCACCAACGAAATTAGATACTGGTTTAACGATATAGTCACTAACGAATGCTGATACGCTGTTAGCGATATCCTTAACAGTCTGAGCGTCGAACAAACCAAACGATAAGAACTTCAATACACCACCAACACCAGCGATCAACGCTTCTTTGATGGATCCAGTTTCTTTCCATGCATCGAAACCATCCATAATACCGCTAACCAATGAACCGATGATCATTGCTGGAGCGAATACTTTGGTGATTGCTTTCAATAGGTTTTTCGGGCTGAAGATAAAACGAAGAGCCTTCATGAATCCATTGCCGATGAAGTCCATGATTTTGTCGATGATGCTACCACCATCGTCAGTTTTCTCATCTTTCTTCTTGGCTTTAATAGCAGCATTACCAGCAGTAGCCTCAGTAGCTTCGGCAATGCGTGTTAGAAGATCAGTTTGAGCCTCCATTGCATTGGCATTTTCAACCTGAGCTTCTTTGTTATCGTCTTTCTTAGCAGCCTGTGATGTAGCAGACTCTTTCTTAAGAGATGACATACCAAACAATCCAGCAGGTTTGTCTGCAGCTGCGCCTACAGTCTTATCAAACTTAGCGTATCTTTCAGTAGCGGCATCCTTTGCTGCGAATAGAGCAGCACCCTTCTTAGTGTTACGAAGTTGATCGTCTGACAGTTTATTACCAAACAGTTTGCGTAGTTGATCAATCTGATTATCAGCAGCTTTAACGTCCTTAGAGGCAGATTGCGCTTCTTTGAAGTCGCGTTTAAGTTGCTTACGAGATTTTTCTGTTCCAAGAGTTTGCTGTTGTTGGATGAACTTCTCTTGTTCCATCTTCTTGTTGAAGATACCACCGAAGTTCATACCCTGCATCAGAGTCTTACCAAGATTACCACCTAGGAATTTATCAGAGAATCCCTTTTGGAAGTCTTTGAACTTCTCGCCGAATGACTTAAAGGTTTTCATGCCGCTGGCAATTTCAGCTGCCTTCTTCAAGTCATCTGAGCGCTGTTTCATCATCGCTTCAAATTGATCTCGATCCTGTTTGATGGCATCCTTCTGCGCGATGAGAATCTTATTCTGTACGTCAACTGAGTCCTGTTGAACTTTGACGGTAGCGTCTTGACGCTGGTTTTCCATCAATTCACGGATTGTGTTGACCGTAGAGAGAGACTTCTCTTGCAGGTCTAAGAGTTTCTGGAACCCTTTAGGTGATGCTGTGATTACTGTCATACGTTACATTCTCTTTTTAGATTCTATTCTTTGTTTTTCTTCTTCAAGATACTGTACGAGCATATGGATGTAAACTTCACGCTCAAACGGGATCATGTCTTCCAGTTCTGTCAACGAATATTTATGGTACTGCATCAATGCAAAGTTCATTTTATAGTAGTTGCTCAAACTTTCATGACACAGGTTCATTAAAAAAAACTTTGGAGACCCTCCAACGTTTTCTTGTGGTGTTTACCGCAGATCGGGCAGTTGTATTCAACTTCTTTCTTGATCTTAGGCATTGTTGTGAAGAAGTTCTGAACCTTAATGAACTGTTCAGAAGATAAGTGGTTTAGGAATTGGATTAACTCGCCACGAGGTTGTTCTTTACCGTAGAAAAGTTCTTCTCCTTGGTAGATGTAATCAATAGAGTCAGCGATGACTTCGAAGATTCCATCAATGTCGTCACCATCAACGCTTTCCAATTTCTTCATTGCGTCGATAGTTGGGTATCTCATAACAACACCAACGTCGCCGAACAAGTCGATTTTAGTAGAGTGTCCTGCTTCAGCCTCAACCTTTAGGCTAGACAAGTCAATGATAATCTTGACTCGAGCCTTTTCGTTCTGTTCGCCATGGTCTTCATCGCATGGAAATAACAGATCAATGGTTTCACCGACAGACTTAGCGCGGATCTGAGTGAACATATACTCAAGATCGAATGTTGCCAACGCATCTGGATCAATCTTATCGATAACGCAAGAAACGATAACGTTCTTCAGTGTATCGACCATCACCATAACGTCTTCGCTTTGCTGAGCGATTAGAAGAGCCTTCTCTTCTTTCACTAGGAATGGTCTAAATTTAACCTTCTTACCAGTGGACGGAATCGCCATGGTATAGGTTGGTGTGTTGTTCATTGGTAAAGCCATGATCAGTCTCCTTTATTCATTTTTTGAATCATCTTGTTCAATTCAGCCGTGCTACCTACGAAGATAGCGTTATTATTAGTAACAGTCTTAGATGCTTCGCCTTTGGCTGGTTCATCTAGCTTTTTCTTTTGTGCATGCACATCCATAAGCTGCTGGTTAATATCAGCCAACTGCTTCATTAAGTTACCGACAACTTCAAACGCACGAGGGTGTTCTGATTGTTTGGCAACGTCAAGCGCATGCTCCAACGCAGCTTTGCCTTGTTGGAGAATGGTGTGTAAATTTTTTCGAGTGAGGTCGAAGTCGTCCTCAACTTTTCCTGTGTTCTGCGTAATAACCTCAGTAGCTACTGCTGGTACTGCGCTAATTTCTACTGACTCCACATCAAACACTTCGGATAATGTATCATTCTTCATTGTTAAAATCTTATGTTAGGTAATTTAGAAGTGACTTGTGACACTGCCCTCATTCCAGTTTGCACAACGGCACCTGTTACGAAGTTACCAGCCTCACCAAGCCCCTTATTAAGTCTTTCTTGGAAACCTGTGAAGTTGTCTCTAAACTTATCTATTAAGTTTGTGGAGATCTTCTGACCAGAAGGAATTTCTTCAATAGTGCTGGAGATCCAATATTTGTACTGGAACGTTACTTGCAATTTCATTGTGTCCTTAGACGATGTGTCAAGTTGAATTTGAGACATTGACTTTGGATACACTTCATACAACGTGACTTCGTAACGAGTGTTGTTGGCAATGTCTTGCACTTCAATACTCATTGTAGTTGTGTACTCGTTGTAGTAGTTAAACGTTCTAGTGATTGGGTTCTGAATAGCCATCATCCAATCATCGAAGATTTGTTTGATTTTCATATCACGATCAACGTGGAATGAAATCTGGCATTGGTCGAACAGACGCTCATATGGAACTTCACGAGATTCACCGAATGTTCTATTCTGTGTTGTACCGTATGACATTCCAGGGAGTTGCACTTGATCGCAGAACAACATTGCTTTCTTTAGAGCAGCTGGGTTCTCGTTGTTTGGAGTAGAGAACATGACGGCGAAGCGGTTAGTTCTAGCCAACCCTTGCGTCTTAATCTCTGCAATGAAATCTGAAATGTTAGACATTAACTGTAACCAATCTGTTTGACGGAGTCGATCCAAACGTGATCTGGAGCGTCTTTGATGAAATACTCTACTGGCAACAACATGGCAGTAGCCCAGTCGTTCGCATAAATCTGTCTAAACGAAGAACGGATGTTTGAGAACAGATACTGTTTCATACAAGGTCTAGCTGCAGCAAATTTAGAAACTGTTGCAATCGTATCCCATGTATATTTAATACGGGTTGTTTCGTCCATCTTGTTGTTGGTCTTATAAATCATCAAACGATTCAGAAGTAAGACTCTTAAGCGATATGGAAGGTAGTGGAAGTTCAATCCCATGAAACCGTTCGGTGTTCGCTTATACAATAGCAACAGAGGAAACTTATCATAATATGGCAGGTCTGCTTTTGTTTTTGGGTCATAGAAAAACATGTACATAAAACCAGGAAGCAGACGTGTAGTGATTTGCTCGGGCTTACCCTTGTAAACACTATATGGTGTTATGTTCTGACGCCACAAAAGCGCCACTTGTTGTTCAAACCATGCCTTCGAACGTCGAGACGCATCTGGCAGGTTGTACTTATTCTTCTCGAAAATATCGAGTAAGCTAGCCTGTTGAACTTTTCTTTTTTGTTTTTGAGCCATATTAGTTATTTAGGCTTGACCAACCCAAGTTCATACTCAGTGATGATCTTGAATTCCCAGCCCCTATCCTTTGCATACGCTGAAGCAGCTGTCCATTTAGCTTGGTTTCGGATATACATCATAGATTCAGTGATGTACTTCTTGGTCTGTTTTCCAGGGAATACTGGAGGCTTGGTTTGCTTATCTGGTTTCACTTCGATCAAGTAAGTCTTCAGGACATCATCTCTAGTCTTAATCTGAATCTTGAAGTCGATGAAATAGCGATGGATTCTATCGTCAGTTGGGCATCTATATGGAACCACAGTTTCCTCTGAACTCCACTTGATAACAGCTGGGTTGGCATCGCACCAAATGGCGAATTTAGTCTCCCAAGACGAACGCATAATGATGTTCGTTGGGTCACCAGCATATTTCTTGATGTTAGTTGGAGAGAACTTTCTTTTGTGGAACATAAATAAGGATAGAGATAAATAACCACCTATATTTAGGTTAAGGACGCTATGTCAGCATCAATCAAAGAAATTATAAAGCCTTCACAACCGAATAACGGCGAGAAAGCTGAGAAACTGTACCAAGGAAAGTACGATATTTCCCAATTGTCATATCCTACGGATCTGATGGGGGAAACGTATGGCGGTAACTATGTGATGTTCTACATTAACGTGGCGACTGAATCTAGGCTTTTTAAGGTCAATGATACCAAATATGTCCTAGACCCTAGCGTTGAGAAGAGAGATCGAGGAGACCTGATCGCTAAACCATCCTCTACAAACCAGCTGACTGGATCTGCTGCTGTTCTTAACACTCTTACTGGTGTTGCAGGTGGTGCTATTCTCGGTAAAGGATTAAAGGGTGCTGTAAAGGGTGTTGCTCTGGCTAACTTACCTACAGTTGGCGTTGCGGTTGCTGGTACTCAGGCTCCAGATGCTTCTAGAAGCCAACGCAGACTAAAGACTGCTATTGCGCTTCATATCCCAAACACGCTAAGTGTGAGATATGGTATGCAGTGGTCTGATGACGACACTGTCAACTTGGCTGCAGCTTCTCAGGCGAGTGATGATATTATCCGCGCACTAGATAAACCATCAAAGTCTAACACACAAGGTATTGGTAATACTGCTGCCGACATCGTCACGAACAAGACACTTTCTAGCGCACCTAACGCTGGTGCTATCTCAGCAAGACTCGGTATTGCAGCAAACCCTAAGAAAGAACAAGTGTTCAAGGGTGTGGACTTCAGAACATTCCAGTTTGAATATCAGTTCTTCCCTCGTTCTGAGAAAGAGGCAGAGAACGTGTTAAATATTATCTACGAATTTAAGTTGCACATGCACCCAGAATTCAAAGATGCCAACAACTTCGTTTATATCTACCCATCTGAGTTTGACATTATCTATTACAATAACGGTGCGGAAAACAGAAACCTACATCGTCACACATCATGCGTTTTGACAGAAATGAACGTGAACTATACACCTAACGGTTCTTTCAGCGCATTTAGAAACGGCATTCCAACACAGATCAACGTGACTCTTTCATTCAGAGAACTTGCCCTTCTATCCAAAGAAAAAATTCAAACGGGGCTATAATAAATGTACTTCAAAGAATTTCCAAATTTCTTATACGACTTTAAATACGATGGTACTGACCGTACCATCTATGTTAAGGATATCACAAGAAACATTCGCTTCAGAAGAGATATCCTAGCGAACATCACAGCATACGACGAGTATGACGTGCTTGATGGCGAGACTCCTGAGATTATTGCAGAGAAAGTTTACGGTAATCCAAACTATCACTGGATCATTATGTTGACCAACGATAAGTATGATTGGTTGACCGATTTTCCTTTGCTTGAGCCAGAGTTAAATAAGGTTATCACTACTCGATACAACCCAGTGTTATATTCTAATAAGTGGTGGTACGAAGGTAATAAAATTTACGTGACTTTCTACAATAACGAACGCCCATTCAACATTGACTATCTACCAGCACCAGTTTTCGGCACAGTGACAGGTGCTGTTTCTGACACAAATCCTCCAAATGGATACTATCAAGCTGCTGGTATCTATGATGAGAATACCGTGTTTTATTACGCCGATGCTGCTCCTACTGGAACACCTTCTGGTACATTGACGATTCGTTCAGAGGGTAGAGAAAACAACCCAGTGTATTTTGTTGATTCACGAGGATTCAGAGTGAACCCTTCTCCAGATGCTATTCCTGTGACTGGTATTGAAGAAGCGCGTGCAGAGAATGATAGAAAGCGAAGAATTAAAGTCATTTCACCTAGCCTGATATCTACGATTTTGAGAAACTTTAAAGAACTTCTATAATGGAAAATTATCCATCATCTAGTGTCTTACGTTACGCTGGTGACGTAAGTATTGACAAAGTCACTATCACAACCTCTAAGGGGTTGTATCAGGACATCACCGCGCAGGTATTGAACATCCAAATTTTCGAGGATTTATTCACACCATTCATGAGTGGTAACTTGGTTATTAAAGAATCACTAGACTTGGTGAACTTATTTCCATTCATCGGCGAAGAATATCTTGACATAGAGATTTCAACACCAACTCTTCCAATTGGTAAGATTAACGGTAAATTTCACATCTATAAACTAACCGACAGAACGTTGATTGGTGATAGATCAGTTGCATACCAATTACACTTTATCTCTACTGAAGCACTTGTTGATTTGAACAAGAAGATTAGTAAAGTTTATAGTGGTAAAATCTCAGACATCGTATCAACGTTCATTAAAGATAAGAACGAAGGTATTGAGAGTACGAAAAATATTTTCGTTGAGCAGACTAAAAACAACATCAAGTACATCTCAAATTTCTGGTCACCAATCAAGAACATTCTATTCTTAACAGAGAACGCATTGTCTGAGAGTAAGTCTCCGTCATTCATCTTCTTTGAGAACAGAGATGGATTCTACTTCACTTCTCTGGAATCTCTTTACGCTGCTGATGTGTATCAAGAATTTGTGTATGACCGATATACTCGTGATTTCTTGCCAGACGGTAGTAACGCACTGAACGTCAAAGAAGACTACAAACGTATTAGTGAGTTTAGTATCCCAGTGGCGTTTGATTACATGGATCGTGTTCGCTCTGGTATGTTGTCATCTAAATTGATTTCGTATGACTCGACTAAGAAAACATACACTGCGAAGAACTTCGTTGCGGCACAACGTTTCCCTTCTCAGCGTCATCTAAACAAATACCCAATCAACTCAACTGCAGCTGTGTATCGAGCGAACGCGATGACGATTAACTATCCTCGTTCTTTCGAAAACTTCACTAGCTTCGGTGACGCTACCAACGCTCGTATTATTCAAGAACGTATCTCATTCATGAAACTTGCAGAAGCCAACAAGATGACTATCTCTGTTGCAGGCAGAGTCGACTACACTGTGGGAATGAAGGTTAAAGTTAGCTTAAATAAGTCACAACCTATTTCAGCAACAGACGATGATTATCAAGACCAGATGTTCTCTGGTAATTACTTGGTTGCTGCTATAAATCATAGTATCTCAAGAGATCAACATGAGTGTCACATGGAACTCATAAAAGACTCTTCTATCAGAAAAATGGATTAATAATGCAAATTTACTTTGGTATTGTAGAAAACAGAAGCGACCCACTAGAACTTGGTCGCTGTCAGGTTCGTGTTGTGGGTCTTCACACACACGACAAAAACCTTCTTCCAACATCAGACTTACCATGGGCAACTCCACTGCAGCCGATCACATCAGCTGCGATGAATGGTATTGGATTGACTCCAATTGGTCCAGTTGAAGGTACTTCTGTTGTTGTGACATTCCCAGATGATTCGATGCAACAGCCGATCATCCTTGGATCTATGGGTGGTATTTCTACTGCGCCACTACCGATCGACTTTGACGATTCTGGTCCAATTATCCCATCAGATAACATCAACTTAGTCAAGCTAAGAACTATCACTGGTCCAGTCACAGGTAACAAACTAACATTCTACGATCCAGACACAGGTAAGACAGACCTAACTGGTGACCTTAAACCAAACATGAAGATTGTTGGTTTTGGTATCCCAGAAGGTACTTCTATTATCACGATTGATAGCTCAACTTCGATCACTATATCGACTATCGTCAAAGATTATGGTGAGAACATTCTTGAGTTTAAGAATCCACCATCTAACCTTGGCGCTCTTGAAGAAAGTAAGAACACTATCGTTGGTTCAGACACGACCATTGCAGATAAACCGAAGGCTACGCCGACCAACAACACAATTCCAACTGTTCCACCTCCAAAATCTGTCTCCAACTATGCGAAGGCAGCTGAAGGTATTAAGGCACTTATTGCAGCTTGCGATAAAGTTGGATTGACCACTAAAGAACAGAAGTGTGCGCTTCTAGGTATTGCTGGTGGTGAATCTGGATGGATCCCTCAGCTAGAATCTTACAACTATTCTCCTGCGCGATTGAAACAGATTTACTCATTCGCTACTGATGCTGATGTTGAGAAATATGCCAATGCTCAGAAGAGAGGTATTACCAGAGAAGAATTCTTCTCATGGGTCTATGGTCCAACCACTCGTGGTAAAGGGTTCTTAGGAAACCTCACAGACGCTGATGGTGGTAAGTATTACGGACGAGGGTTCATTCAACTAACTGGTCGCGCGAACTACAAACGCTACAATGATATGGCTCAGAAGATGGGTTTGATCATTGACATTGTAAATTTCCCAGACACAATGGACTTGGACATTAACACGTCTGCCATCATTGCTGCACTGTACATTAAAGATCGTGTACCTTCTGCTGTTAACATCAATGCGCATCCAGGCTACTTTTATGCAGCCAAGAAAGCTGTTGGTGTAAACTCACCTGACATTGCTGCGAAGAAACTTAGCTACTATAGCTATTTCTATGGTGAAGAATCTGGTGGTGGTGTTGTTAAAGATGCTGGTGCTGCAAATCCAGGCGAGCCTGTTGTATCCAACACGTCAAATCCAGGTCCATCAGATAAGTCTATCACTTCTGGTTCATTCGGTGTTGGCTTCCGCGACCCGAATAACAAATACCCACTCAAAGAGTATTTGAACGAACCTGACGTGAACCGTCTTGCTCGCGGTATCATCGAAGGTACTGTTGTTAAGATGAAAGACTCAACACGCGTCCTTGGTATTCCAAAAGCAAATGGTATGGGTAGATGGGATCAACCAGAAGCACCATTCGGCGCAAAGTACCCATTCAACAAAGTGTTTGAAACTGAAGCTGGGCACATTCAAGAATTTGATGACACTCCAGGTCAAGAACGTATTCACACATACCATCGTTCTGGCACATTCACTGAAATTGACACCAATGGCGCACAAGTCAATTACATCGTTGGTGACAACTACATCTTGATGGAGAAGAATGGATGTATTCACGTTGCTGGTGAGTGTAACATCACAGTTGATGGTAACGCAAACATTTTTGCTCGTTCTGATGCTAACGTAGAAGTTGCAGCCAACGCAACAGTTACTGTCGGTAACAACCTATCCATTGGTTCAGCTAACGACACTACACTAGCTGTCGGTGGTGACTTGCTAATCAAAGCTGTCGGTGATATTAAAATGTCTGGAGCTAACATCCAGTCTAAGGCTTCTGGTATGATTAACTCAGAAGCTCTTGGTGACATGAACATGAAATCAGGTGGTGTATTGAATCAAGAATCTGCTGGAGAGATGAACATCCTTTCTGGTGGCACTATGAATGTGGATTACTCTGAAGGTCAATTCGGTAACGGTGCAGGTTCTGCAAGCCCAGTTGAAGACTTCGACTTGACTCCACCTCCAGTTGGTACTCCACTTAACCCAGTTATTCCATTCGACACTCCTCCAGTTAGAGAGTTTGAAGATCGAGCAGCTATTGAAACGCCAGAAGACTGGGATACACCAGAAGGACGTGCCGCAGCTGCTACTGTTGCTCGCGAAGAAGGTGTCTCTGGAGCACCAGCACCGAAGGCAGACGAAGGTGGCGAACCAACTACTGGTGGTGTGGCTGCTACATCTAAGGCTGATTGTGCATTGATCTATACCACTAAAGACTTCACTAACGATTATCGTTTGTCTAAGAACTTTAGTCTTGGTATGTTGATTGACGGTGGTGTTGGCGGTAAACACAGATTAGTCGCTCAGATGTTGAAGGCTAACGCCAACTCTCCTGAACGTCTGTACACTGTACAAGAAATTGTTTGTAACTTGGCGCAGACTGCACACAACGTACTAGAGCCTATGTTGGAAGTACTTCCAGGTGGTATTGGTGGTTATAAAACACAATGGCGCATTAACTCTGGTTATCGCTTGAAGGGTGTTGTTCCAAATGAATCACCAACTTCTGACCACTGTAAGGGTCACTGCGTAGATATTGGTATTCTACACCCAGACAAGAACAACATGACGTACAAGATTATCATGGCAGCTGAACGTGTGATCACATACGACCAGTTGATCCTAGAGTATCGTCATCCGTCTTCTGTCTGGATCCACGCTGGCTACAGAACTGATAACAACCGTAAGATGGCATTCACTATGGTCAACGATGCAACGTTCAAACGTAACGCGCAGGGTGTTCCATCTGGATTCTTCCTACTATCAGATATCCCACCTAAGGGTAAGTAATGCCTTGGACGCCTTCTACCTCTAGTCTTGGTACTCATGCGGAGTTGGCTTCATTCAACCATACTATTCAGTATTACGAAGAAGAAGCCGACCCTCTTGGCGGTCCATCCACGCAAACTTATTTTCCAGTAACCATCACACCAGCACAAACAAACCCGTCTAGCGTAGTTATTACGAATGGGCTTAACGCTGCTATTTCAGGATTCTTCAAACGAGCATTCGATGATGAGTTAACTGTTAGGTTAAAGGACGGTACGTTTAACACTGTGACGACTATGCAAGAACCAGCTGGTGATGTGTTTTCTAAGATCAACAGAAGCACATTGAGTCAAGTCATCTCATTTAAAGCAGACCAAACGAGAAGTAAAACATTCACGTACACAGCTGTAGCTAAAGACGGTGATGTTGTTTTGTCAACTCAATCATATACGATTTTCTTACAAGACAAAAACTGGACACCTGGAATGTTAGCTCTTAGAGAACTTGTGTCATACACGAAAGGTAACTAATGCCAGCAGTTTCTAGAAAAGGTGATATGTCGACTGGACACGGTCCATGGGCTCCAACTGCTATGATCTCTACTCCAGTTAAGAAGACATACTTCAACGGCAAGCTGGCTGGTGTAGTCGACGCTCAATGTCAGTTCGCAGAACACATTGCTCCAATTATGCAGATCCACCCTGCTTCGATAAGAACACCCTCTGAAGGCGCAGGGAAGACCAACATCGAAGGTAAACCAGCTGCAAGAATCGGCGATGCTTTAGCTGATGGCGACACAATAGCTGAAGGTTCTAACAACACATTTATAGAGTAAAGATAAATAATAACATGAGCAGAAATACAAGAACATTCTCAGATCTAGACTTAAATTTCACCCCACATCCAGTGACGGGTGATATCACACGTAGATTTGACGATTCAGCTATTAAGACGTCAATTAAGAACTTGCTATTGACTGGTTATTTCGAGAGACCTTTCCATAGCGATATGGGTTCTCCGATTAAGAACCTGATGTTCGATACCATAACTCCAATGACGACTTCTGTTATTAAACGAGCAGTAACCGACGTTATCAATAACTTTGAACCTCGAGTTATTCTACAGGATGTTGATGTCACAGCATCCCCAGACAACAACTCAGTGTATGTCTCTATTGTTTTCAATATTGTAAACACTGAAAAACCACTAACACTAGACCTAGTACTAGAGAGAACACGATAATGGCACAAAGCAAAAGAATTAGCGTCTCAGAATTAGACTTCGATCTAATCAAAAAGAACATGAAGGATTACCTTCGTGGTCAAACTGAATTTCAAGACTATGACTTTGATGGCTCCGCCATGTCGGTTCTTATCGACTTGCTAGCATACAACACCCACTACAATGGCGTTTACACCAACTTGGCTGTCAACGAAATGTTCTTGGACTCTGCTTCCAAGCGTTCTTCTGTTGTTTCTCTGGCTAAGATGTTGGGTTACACACCGAACTCTGCTTTGTGTGCAAAGGCTTATGTCAACGCGACTATTACTGCTCCAACATACAATCCAGAAGTTGCGACACTGGCTGCTGGTCAACCATTCTTGACTTCTATTGACGGTGTGTCATATACATTCTATAACACTTCAGACGTTTCTACAGTTTCTGCTGCAGGCTTTTATACGTTTAACAACGTTGAATTGATTGAAGGTACTCAGCTACAGTATAGCTTCACAGTATCAGACAACCAACGCTACATTATCCCTAACGCAAACGTTGACTTGACTACATTGAAAGTTAAACTGCGCGAGACAGCTGAGTCTGACGGTTTCACTGTTTTCTATCCTGCTGAATCAATCACTACATTGGACGGCACTACAAAGACATACTTCATCAAGGAAATTGATGATGGTCTATACGAAGTTTACTTCGGTGATGGTATCGTTGGTTATAAACCAAAGGCTGGTAACCACCTATCACTAGAATACTTCGTGTCTTCTTTGGATGCACCAAACGGCGCGAACACTTTCTCATACGCTGGTACATCTATCTTGGGTTCTGGTCTTTCTGTTGTTGCAACTACTCCAGCTGGTGGTGGTTCTTCTCCAGAAGATATTAACTCTATCAAGTTCAACGCACCACGTATGTTCGCTGCTCAAAACAGAGCGGTGACTACTGAAGACTACAAGTCTATCATTTACAAGAATTATCCACAAGCTGAATCCATCGTGGTTTGGGGTGGAGAAGATAACGATCCTCCTATCTACGGTAAGACATTTATTTGTATCAAACCAAAGGATACCGAGAAGCTGACTGAAGCTCAGAAGGACTTTATCCGTTACAGTATTATTGCTCCACGTTCTATTGTTTCTATCACACCAGAATTCGTTGACCCTGAATACTTCAACGTGCAGATCACTTCTACTGTTTACTATAACGCTAAGATTTCTGATAAGTCTCCTGCTCAGTTGGAAACTATTGTTCGTGACGCTATCATCGGATACGACGAAACTGAATTGCAGAAATTCGATGGTATTCTTCGTTACTCTCAACTCGTTCGTTTGATCGACGAGGCTGACGATGCTATTATCAACAACACAACTCGCGTTAGTGTTCGTCGTAAGTTCTCTCCTCGATACAACTTGTCTTCAGAATATAAGTTGACAATGATCAACCCGATTTACAAGTCTGAAGTTCCAGAAGAAGCTATCATTACTACTGGTTTCTATATCCCGAACAGTAGTAACATCCACTACATCGATGATGATGGACAAGGCAATTTGCGTTTGTTCCACTTCGATGCGAACCGTAATAAAATTATCGTCAACGCACAAATTGGAACAGTTGATTATCCAAAGGGTTCTTTGATCGTTCGTAACCTAACAATCACTTCTATGGCTGATGCTTCTTTCGAATTCGTTTTGAAGCCAGAATCATATGACGTGGTTCCAGCATACAACCAGATCGTTCAGATCTCTCGCGAGAATTTGAAGATCAACGTCGTTAACGACCAAACATCTGCTGGTTCTAACCAAGCTGGTAAGAACTATATCTTCACTTCTGTCAGAAACGTTTAATAATGTCTAAAAATAGAGTACAGATAAAGGACATTGCTGCAAGTCAACTCCCTGATTTTATCAGGGAGGATTACCCTACGTTCGTTTCGTTCGTAGAGGCATACTATGAGTTCATGCAGCAATCGTCAGTAGACATTACGTCTATTCGTGATATCGACACAACGCTTGAAGAATTCTTAAAGTACTTTAAGAAAGAGTTGGCTCACAACTATCCGTCATACATCAACAATGACAGATTTATCTTGCAACACATTCGAGACCAGTACCTTGCCAAAGGTTCTGAGGCTTCTTATAAGTTGCTGTTCCGCTTGTTGTTCAGTAAAGATGTTACCATGGAATATCCAGGTCGTAACATGCTTCGCATCTCTGATGGTAAGTGGAAACAAGACACATCATTCTTCGTTAGAGTTGATGCGGGTAATCCAGAAGACATCGTTGGTAAGGTTGTTGACGTTCAAACATCTAAGCGCGTGTTCCGTGACGGTGCAGTCTCTGGTGAGAAGATTAGTAAAATCACAGCATCCATTGAACGTTATAACCACATTGAAGGTAACATCTATGAAATTTTCGTAGACCGTAACTTCTATGGTGAGATTAGTCCAGGCGACATTCTTAAGTACGGCAGCATCTTTCAATCTGTCATTGTCCCAATTACTGCAAAGATTCGCATTCAAACACCAGGAATTGGTTTCAAACCAGGAATGGTGTTCCAGATTAAATCTGGTAAAGGCAGTCCGATGTGGATTAAAATTCTACAGACGTATGACATTAGTGAGACAGAGAAGGGTGCGATTAAGACTGCTGAACTTATCAAGTTTGGACAAAATTACACAACTGACTTCACTGTAACGATTCTTCCATCATCTGCTGTTTCCAGCAAGAAGAAGGTTACCACAAACGCAGCATCTACGATTTCATATGAAGTCATTCAGGGTGTTGTGAGTCAGATTAACATTCTGTCTGGTGGATATGGATACACAGCACCACCACTATTGGTTATTGGTGGTGATGGTCTTGGTGCAACTGCTCGAACAGTCATTGATGACAACGGTGTGGTCACAGACGTTATCGTCGAAACCAAAGGCTCAGGGTACACTAACGCATTCGTTGTGGTCAACAATGCGCCTGGAGATACCAATGGTTCTGGTGCGACTTTCGAAGCGGTGACAGGTTCTGACTATAACTACAAGACATTTGACGTGACGTCAGGTTTCTCTGAGAGTGGATATGTCAACTACGGTGACTACTGGTCATCTCAGTTTGTTACAGAAGGTTACATCACACCACCAGCAGTATATAAAAACCTTACTGGTTCTAATCTAACAGGCACTGGTTCTGGTGCAATGTTCGATGTTAGCGTCAATGCTAATGACACATATTCTGTTTCTGTCTCTAAACACACAGCTAAAGTTGCAACTGTGTTTGGTTCTGCTGCGCTATCAACAACAGAAAAGAAATTTGGTACTGCATCGCTATCACTGGATGGTAATGGTGACTATCTGTACTACAACGCTAACGATGATTTCGGTTTTGGCACAGGAGACTTCACTGTTGAACAACAGGTGTATTTGAACACAACTGAAGTTGATCAAACACTATTCGATTTTAGAAGAGCCAACCTAACTAATAATTGCCCAAAGGTATACGTCAGTTCTACTGGACGTTTGATTTACCAGATTAACGGATTCTCAGTTATCACAACTCCACAGGACACAGTTGCCGCTGATCAATGGAATCATATCGCATTGTCTCGTGTTGGTGGTATCACTCGCATATTCTTGAATGGAGAGCGTGTCGGTAACGTTTGGACTGATGGTACTTACTATGATAAAACATCATTGACTGTTGGTGCCAATTACAACCAAACTGATTTCGTCAACGGCTACATCGATGAGATGCGTATCTCTAAAGGTGTTGGGCGTTACACAACAACATACACAGTTCCATCTGCTGAGTTCTTAAACGACTCTTCTACTGTTATGTTGCTCCACTTCAATGGAGAAGATGCTTCTACTACCATCGACGATGATATTTACATCAATGGTAGTAGTTATGTGACTGGTAATACTGTTAAGGTATTAGGTACTGCTTTGGGTGGATTGACTCCAGCAAACGATTGTACTCTAACACTGACTGCAACGAGTGGAGAAGTTATTTCTGCGGTTGCATCTGGTGTCTCTAAACCAAAGCAAATATCAACATACTACGGTGACTCTGCATACGTTGGTACTACTGCTCGTGAGTTCTTTATCGACTTTAAAGACACAATTGCGGATAACCCTGCTCTGATCAACGTGTATCTTGGTGCTGCTGCTAGATATCCAGGCTACTACAAAACGAACGATGGTTTCTTGAATGACTCGATGTACATTCAAGACTCATACTACTATCAAGCATTCTCATACGTTATCCGTATCGACGAACAACTACAAACATACGCTGCTGCGGTGCGCTCTATGCTTCACCCAACTGGTATGGTTATGTTCGGTGAATACGCCATTAACAATAAGATCGACTTGAGTGTTGCTCTAGAAGCACTTGTCAAATCTCTTGGTGTTACTCTTTATGACAGCGTCACACCTATCGCTGAAGAGTACGACAAGATGTACGTCTCATTCTACGGGCAAGAACTTGCTCGTACTGTTCCATACTTGGATTTTGAGAAATATCTAAGCGACGAGACTAACGCTGTGGTTGATGACTATGTACGTTTTGTAGTGTCAAAGTACATAGAAGACAGCGTCACGATGCAGTCCGAACTATCATATAAATTGATGGGTAAGGGTCTAGCTCATAGCGTTATCGCTGGACATGATGTTGAGTTGAAGACATTCGGTAAGTCTATCGATGAACCTTATTCTGGCGTACAAGACACATATACGCACAAGACTATTGAAAAATCGCTACAAAATTCTCAAGCTGTAGCGTCAAACTACACTAGTACCTTTACTAAATATACTGAGGATACAGCATTGTCTTCTTACATTTCTGAAGGATACGTTGTTAAGGATCCATTCGAACAAGGTGGATATTTCCTAGAGCATTATGCTAACACCAGAGATGCACAAATCACAAACTAATAAAGGAGTTTTTATGAATCAACACAATGAAGAGATTCTAAGCGCAAAGGGTAAAGTCCACTTCGTTCAAACAAACGCAAGCGGCGAAATCGTTAAGGAATTTGAGGTTCCTAACTTGGTAGTTACTACTGGTAAGAACTATATCGCAGGTAAAATGATCGCGACTGATTCTGACGTTCCAGTTCACATGTCTCACATGGGTATCGGTACTGGTACTACATCTCCAGCTGCAGAAGATACAGCATTGGGCACTCAAACTGCTCGTGTTCTTTTGTCTGGTAACCTACAAGAAAACAACTCTATCACTTACACAGCAACGTTCCCAGCAGGTAGCGGTACTGGTGCTATTACTGAAGCTGGTATTTTCAACGCTTCTACTAACGGTACTATGCTTGCTCGTACTGTGTTCCCAGTAGTTAACAAGGCTGCTGGTGATACTATTGCCGTTACTTGGAAAATCACAGTAAGCTAATTCAAACCTTACTCGGTATTTCATTAAACGCTAACTAGATCGGGATAACATGGCTTCATCTGCCCTAATTAAGACAATTTTACACAAATCTCTTGCAGAAGGTGTGTACAAGGACGTGATCACACGTTCATCTCTGTACTACTACTATCTTGGCAAGACCCTTGGTTGGGATGATGAAGCTAATCCTCCATATCCGATTGACAGCTTAGAATACGAGAGAAACAGTCGTAATGAAATCATTACGGTGAAAGAGATTCGTCCATCTGACGTGGCATTCGTTGTTCCACGTATTGATTGGGTCTCTGGCACTGTATATGATATGTACGATGATATGTTGTCCGACGAGGTTATCGGTATCAACATTATTTCTGGTGGTTCTGGATATATCGACATCTATGATTCTGCTATCACCATCACTGGTGGTGGCGGTACTGGTGCAACCGCTCAAGTTTCTGAAGTTGCAAACGGGCAGATCGCTCAGATTGAGCTGTTGACTCGTGGTACTGGTTATATCACTGATCCAGTTGTCACTATCACTTCTGCTTCTGGTTCAGGTGCTGTGTTAGAACCAGTCATCGGTAAATCTGCAACTGGTGTGCAAAAACTTGAAGATGCTCCATTCTATGTTGTCACTGACGACTTCAACGTCTATAAGTGTTTAGACAATAACAATGGTGCGTTCTCAGTATACAAACCTGTTGGTACAGACTTAGCTCCATTCCGTAATAACGTGGATGGATACGTGTGGAAGTTCATGTACAACATTCCACTGAACTTGCGTAACAAGTTCTTCACAGAAAGCCACATGCCTGTGGTTTCAGCATTGACTAATCAGTTTTACTCTAACGGTACTATTGATAACATCTTCATTGCTAACAAAGGTAAAAATTATACGTCTGCTGCCGTCACAGTTGTTGGTGACGGTTATCGTGAGTCAGACCCAATTTACGTAAACGGTATCCGAGTTGAAAACGGTGGTACTGCTTATGTCAACCCAACAATCGTGTTTGGCGACCCACACACAAACGCTTCTGGTTTCGTTCCAGCTGCAACAGTAACTCTTGGTCAAAAAATCTATAACACATATGGTGACTTCTATGAGGTTGCTACTCCAGGTGTTTTTGGAACAAATGAACCAACACACCGTTTCCAAACTGTATTGAACGGTACTGCTGCTCTTAAGTATATCGGTTCTCGTGTCAAGGGTACTGTCACAACAGCAAACCCTAAAGACATCACAAGAATTACAATCACTGATGGTGGATCTGGATACAAAACAGCACCATCTGTAATCATCACAGACTCAACTGGTACTGGTGCTACAGCCGTGGCAACTATCGGTACATCTAGCATCACTTCTATTCAGATCGTTAATGGTGGGTCTGGATATACATCTTCACCTGTTATCTCATTTAACGGCGGTAGCGGCGCAGGTGTTCAAGTTGTTCCTACTGTTACTGCTGGTGTCATCACTGCAGTTCAAGTCGTCACTCAAGGTGCTGGATATGTTACAGCACCGTCTATCATAATTGAAGACACTACTGGATCTGGCGCTCAATTGACTGCTATTCTTTCTGGTTCCCCTATCACTGCCATTAACGTAACGAACGGTGGTGGTAACTACACTGATCCTACGGTTGAAATCACTGGCGGTGGTGGTGTTGGTGCAACTGGTGAAGCCACTGTTGAGACTGGTGTTATTGACGACATCACTCTTTCTGGTAGCATTCGCGACGTTTTGATTATCAATCCAGGTTCTGGATACAAAACAGCACCAGACGTAAACATCATCGGTGGTGGTGGTCAGTATGCTGTTGTCAAGTGTAAGCTGTATGCAGATAAGGTTATCAGCACATACGTAGTTAACTCTGGTGATGACTACACTTCTACTCCAGAAGTCACATTTGGCACACAATGGTCACAAGGCTTAGAAGTTTACACGAACTCACAATTCTATAACGGTAACAATCTATACACTGTTATCACCGCAGGTATATTTGGATCATTGGCTCCAACTCACATTTCTACTGTCACTCCTGTCGTTTCTTCACCGCTGTGGGAGGCTAACACTCCATACTCAGACGCTATCACTGGTACGATTGGTGTCACTAATGGAAGCGATGTTGTTACTGGCTCTGCAACAGATTTCCAAACAGAGTTGGACGTTGGACAGACTATCATTATCGATAACGTAGAGTACACAATTGCCAACATCGTTAATGAAGAAGAACTTCGTCTGTCCATCGTTTATAACGGTGCTACTGAAGAAGGTATCACGGCAACTAAGAAAAACACTTTATATTTTGGAAACCGTTTGTACTCAGCCGTTGGTGACGGATTGTCTGGAGCGACTGAACCGACTCACACAAGTGGTTCAGCTGTTAATGGTGATTTGACACTGACTTACCTAGGAATCCCTGCAAGCCTTAGAAAAGATGGACAAGTTGCAACTGGTACTGTCGTTCTTCGTTATGGCGCAGGTTACTCTGTAACACCGTCAATCACATTCTTAGATGAAACTGGTTCAGGTGCAGAAGCAGCATTCTCAACTGCTAAGTCTGAGGCGCGTATTGTTCCTATCGTTGACAATGGACAAGTAGTGTCATTGGTCATTGAGGATCCAGGTGTTGGTTACACTAAAGCAGATCTTTCTGTGAGTGGTTCTGGTACTGGCGCTGCATTGGTTGCGGATTTGAGCCTTGGATCTATTTCTTCTCAGCAAGCAAACAACGAGATTCTGACACCTGCTGGTACAATTGATGCCATCGCTGTTGTGTCTAAGGGTTACAGTTATGGTGTGGCTAACATCTCTATTAAAGGAGATGGTACTGGAGCAGAAGCTGTTGCTGTTATTGACCCGATCACTAACGGTATCACGAAGGTTATCATCACTAACCGTGGACAAGATTACACATATGCTGACGTGTTCGTTACTGGTAACGGTTTCGGTGCTAAACTACGTGCTATTATTTCTCCATACGGTGGACATGGTAAGAACTCACCAGAAGAATTGTATGCTCGTTCTCTGATGTTCTACTCTAACGTTTCTACTGACTTGAATCAAGGTATCTCTGTTTCTAACGACTACCGTCAAGTTGGTATTCTTAAGAACCCTAAAGTGTATGGCGGCTATGAAAACTTCCAAGGTACACTAGGTTCTTGCTGCTATATTATCCAAGTTCAACAGAACACATTTAACCCAGAACAATTCGGTCGTGACACTAACTGTTACATCGAACGTATCATTCGCCCAGACCTACAGTGGGGTCCAACTCTACAGTTGACCATTGGTGACTTCTTCTACTATGAAGACCGTATCTACACATGTATCGTTTCTGGTCTGACATCATCAATCCCACCAACAACAACATCTGGTTCAGAGTTGAATGGTACTGCCGTTGTTACATACGTAGGTTCTACAAAGAATAAGAAACGTTATCGCGTTGTTTCTTACACAACATCATCTGTTTTGGTGCAGTCTTTGGATAACGATGAACCTCGTATTGCAGACGTCTTCATCAGCGACTTGAACATCACTCACAACTTTGCTGCGATTAACGTTGGCGCACCATCAGTGGATAAATACTCTGGTCAGCTAATGTACATTGACAATAAAGAAGGATTCACACCTTCTGCAGACGAAACAATTACTCTAAGAACTATCATCCAGTTCTAATAAATAGAGTATAACTAACACATAGAAGAGTTCTACGAATGGCAAAAGATTTTAACACCGAACCGTACTTTGATAATTATGACGCTACAAAGGATTTCTATCGAATCCTTTTCCGTCCTAGTTATGCGGTTCAGGCTCGTGAGTTGACACAACTCCAAACTATCTTACAAAACCAAGTTTCTCGATTCGGTGACCATGTATTCAAGAATGGTTCTCAAGTCATTCCAGGTTCTGTCAACGTTGATAACCAATTCCACTTCATTAAGTTGGAGCAGAACACAGGTACAACTGACGTAACAACATACATCCAAGACTTCCGTGATAAGATTATCACTGGTTCTGTTTCTGGTGTTAAGTTGCGTGTTGTTGATACGTCTCAGTGTGAATGCGTTGTTGACAACTTAGACATTCCTACTCTTTACTGTAAGATTGAAGGTACTGCAGAGAACGGCGTCACTAACCGCTTGATTCCAGGCGAAAACGTTGTCGCTCTTGAAGCAGATAACCAAATGGAAACTAACTTCAAGTTGGTTGAAGACCAACTTGGAGATATCACAGCTGTTGTCCGCGACTTGGGTAACTCTGGTGAAACAGGTACTGCTTATACAGGCAACTCTTCTTCAGACGTTCTTGGTTTGGCATACGGTGTTGATGTTAAAGAAGGTATCTACTACATCGATGGTTTCTTCGTTCGTAACCCAGAACTACACTTGTACGTTGGTCGTTTCAACAATACTCCAACAGCGCGTGTTGGTTTCCAAGTTATTGAAGATACTATCACTCCAGAAGAAGACGAATCTATTCTGGACAACGCTACTGGTTCATACAACTTTGCAGCACCAGGCGCACACCGATACAAAATCTCATTGAAGTTGGTTAAGCTACCACTTCTAGCTACAGATAAAATCCGTTTCGTTGAACTACTACGTGTTGTTGATGGTCGTGTTCAACACAAGATCGAAAAAGCATCTTACGCTGAGTTGGAAAAGACTTTGGCTCGTCGTACATACGATGAATCTGGTAACTACGAAGTTAACAAATTTAAGCTGTCTATTCGTGAACACTTGGATGATGGTAAAAACTTTGGTGTGTACAAGCCACTAGAAGGAATTGCCCAAGAAGGCGTCACATACGGTACTGAAGATAAAGCAGTTGTTGTAGTAGACCCAGGAAAAGCATACATCCAAGGTTATGAAGTAGAATCTGTTGCTGCTCAATACTTGTCTTTCGATAAAGCTCGTAAGATTGGCACTGACGAAGGTAACCACATTGCTCGCGTGTCACAACAACCTATTGCTACTGCAGTCGGCAACTACGCGACAGTCACAAACATCCACAAGTATCCAAGTATCGACACATTCGAGCAAGTTTACTTGGTCAACAAACTACAACCAGCAAAAGCCTCTGCTTCTGCTGCTGCATCTAGTGGTGTCATCACAACAATCACAGTTCTAGATGGTGGTTCTGGATACACATCTACTCCTACAGTAACATTGGTCGGCGGTTCTGGAAGCAATGCCGCAGCTACTGCTGTTGTAACTAATGGTGTGGTTACTGCAATTAACGTCACTAACGGTGGTACTGGATATAACACTCTACCAAGCGTTAGAATTACTGACGGTGCTGCATTCGGTGCATCTCCATCTACATCTAACATCGTCGGTACTGCTAGAATTAAAGCACTTGAACTTGCTGATGGTGATTACTCTGCTTACTCTAATACCAAATATAAACTTGGTCTAATCGACATCAACATGTACGAAGGTAAGTCTTTCGAACAAGACGTGAAGTCTTTTGTTGGTAAGTCTTCTGTTGGTAACTTTAGCTGTAACATTGCTCCATCGTTTGTATCAATTATCGGTACTGCTTCTGTGACACAAGGTTCTAGCACAGTAACTGGTTCTGGTACAGAATTTGACACATACCTAAGCGTTAACGATATCGTTTACGTCAACGGAGTTTTGGTTGGTACTGTACAGTCTAGAACACGCCAATCAATCACATTGACTTCTGCATACACTGGATCAACTATCACTGATGGTCGTGTGACTGTGTTCCGCGCAGAGATTTTTGATCCAGAACACAGCAGCTTGTTGTATAACGTTGGCTACCAATTCGTTAAAACTCTAAAGGGTAAGACTATCGTTGGTGGTGTTAGCCAAGACACAGCTTCTGTTACAACACTTTCTGTTCGTCGTCGTTTCGATCCAGTTTCTACTTCTTCTGGTAACGTGTCATTCAGCATCACACCAGAAAGCGAATTCTTCCAACCTGACGACCTAGAGAACTACTTGTTGATCAACACAACAACTAACCAAGTTGTTAAGATTGACGAAACAATGGTCTCTTTCGATAACGATAACAACCGTAAAGAAGTTCGTTTCGAAGGCGTTTCTGCAGATGGTGCGTCTACTACATTCGTATTGATTGCAACTATTTTGCAGACATCAGCTGCAGGTCAAGCTAAGAAGAAGCGTCTATACAACCGCCAAGAGCCTATCGTTTCTAAGAAATCCGTCACTGCTCCAATCATCGAATTGGAATATGCAGACGCATTGGCTATCACTAATGTTTGGATGACACCGAACGATTATGATGCATTCGATGAAGGTAACGCTATCGACATTACAGAACGTTACACATTGGATAATGGTCAACGTTCTATGTACTACACTAACGCTAAGTTGGTGTTGAAGCCTGGATTCCAAGTTCCAAACGGTGCCATTCGTGTTGACTACCAATACTTCGCTGTACAAGACGATGGTAACTACTTCTCTGTAGACTCATACTCTACTATCGACTATGACTTGATCCCTTCTTACTACATCACTGATGGTAAGACAGGTAAGAAGATCGAGATCCCATTGACAGACGTATTGGACTTCCGCCCAATTATCGCTGGCACTAATACATTCTTCCCAGAAATCCCAAAGATTGGTACTGATGTAAACACATCTATCGCTTACCACTTGGGTCGCCGTGACAAGTTGGTGTTGGACTCTGTTGGTCGTTTCAACATCGTCAAGGGTGTTCCATCATTGAACCCACAAGAACCAGATGATCCTAAAGAAGGTCTTGTTCTTGCTACTGTGGATATTCCACCGTACACTAAACACGCCGAAGATATCAAAGTGTTCCAACGCGACAACCGTCGCTACACAATGAAGGACATCGGTAAGATCGATCGTCGTGTCACAAACCTAGAATACTATGTAACTCTAAGTCTCTTGGAGAAGGACACTGCAACTATGTCCATCAAGGATGCAGTTACTGGTCTAGACAAATTCAAGAACGGTTTCATTGTTGACCAATTTACTGGTCACGGCATCGGCGATGTTAAGAACCCAGACTACAGAATTGCTGTTGATTCACAAAACAAACAACTACGCCCGATGCACTTCACAACTGCGTTGGAGATAGTTGAAGACCTAGCTTCTGGTGAAGCTCGTGTTGATGCAGGTTACGTGAAGTCTTCTGACATCATCACATTGCCATACGACCAGACTGAATTCATCTTCAACAATAGCGCTACACGTTCAATCGACGTAAACCCATACAAGATCGGTGCGTTCAAAGGTGAGATCAATCTATACCCACTAGGCGACAACTGGAAAGATACAGATCGTCGTCCAGACTTGAACGTCACAGACAACAACAACTATGATGCGATTAAGTTTATCGCTGAAGCAGCTGGTGTTACTGGTACACAATGGAACGAATGGCAGACTAACTGGACTGGTACACAGACTTCAACTAACACTTGGCAGACTGGTAACCCTAACGCTCGTCGCCAAACTGTTACTGGATACGAAACTACTGTTACTACAGATACTGGTACACAATGGCGCGATGGTATTCAAACTTCTCTACAGTCTTCTGTTAACAGCCAAGACTATGGAGATCGTGTTGTTGATATCGGTTTCACTCCATACATGCGTGCACGTCCTATCACGTTCATTGCTAAGAACTTGAAACCATCTACTCGTTTCTGGGCATTCTTCGACGGCACTGCAATCGAAGAACACATTATCCCAGCAGATGTATTTAAGGTTACACGTTCTGCAGGTTCTTCTTTGATGAACTTCTCTCAAGAAGCCATGCAGAACAACATCTTGGTGGATGATTCTCGTCGTGCATTTAACGGTAAGATTGAACCAGCGTTCTCTGTTGGTGATATTCTAACAAACTCTCTACACACAGCTGTTAACGTTGATGAAATTGCCAACCTAACTGAATCTGGTAATACATTCACAGTCACTGTAGAAACTGCACTTAACATTGAAGTCGGTCACCATGTCGTGTTCTATAACATGGATCACCATAACGCTAGAGACGTTAAAGACCTATATGAGTTACCAAGCAATGCTGTTATTCCAGCAAGCGTTGGAATCACATCTACTACTCAGACATCAAAAGAATTGAACCTACGTCAATTCAAAGTTGTTGGTAAGAGCGGTACTCTTCTGACATTGGGTAACATTGACGGATCTCCTGTTGCAGCATTCAGCGCATACGATCCAGAATTTAGCGGATACAGCGTTGGTCGCGGTAAACTGTTGCGACTACAGGCTTCTGGTATTGTTGCATATGACGGTTATGTCCACACAACTGATACCAAAGGTCCATTGACTCAAGACATCTACTTGGTCAACATTAAGCATGGTTTCGCTGTCGGTGAAACCCTATACGGTAACGTTCGTATTGCAGGTAGCACAACTACTCTATACAACGCTGTCACTCTAACATCTATCAACGGCGTTTCTAGTGGTGTTGCTACTATGAAACAGATCGGCGACTCTCTGTTCTCTGACGTTGATGGTGCAGCAGTTGGTGTGTTCCACATCCCTAACAGCAACGCTTTGAGCTTCCGTACTGGTGAGCGCACGTTCAAGTTGATCGATAACATGAGCAACAGCGATGCAGACTTCGACTCTAAGGGCAGCACTGTTTACTATTCTCAAGGTATCACTCTTTCCAAAGAGCGCACTATTGTAAACACTCGCACTGCAGAGTTCGTACAAGATCGTTTGTATGAGTCTATCCCTGTCCGTAGAACTACAACTTCTACTCGCGTGTTGTACTCATACTACACTGGTCACGATCCAGTCGCTCAGACATTCGTTGTTAGCTCTACTGGTGGTGTATTCGTTTCTTCTGTTGATGTCTTCTTTGCAGTTGCTGGTAATCGTCCAGTTACTGTTGAGTTGCGTTCTACAAACAACGGTGTTCCATCTACTAAAGTGATTCCTCTATCTCAAGTAACTAAGACTCCACAACAGTTGAACGTTTCTGAGAATGGTTCTGCTGCAACAACATTCACATTCAAGGCTCCGATCTACCTACAAGACGGTGAAACATACGCTCTAGTTGTTAAGACTGATGAGCCTGGATGCCAGCTGTTCATCTCTGAACTTGGTAAGACTGACATTATCACTGGTAACGTGATCACTTCACAGCCATTGACTGGTTCTCTATACTTGTCTCAGAACAGTAAAGAATTTGAAATCAACCCATTGTTGGATATGAAGTTTGTTCTTCGTAAGGCAGTGTTTGATACATCTTCTTCTGTAGATGTGTTGCTAAAAGGCAACCCACCTTTGAACTACAACCTACCGAATAACCCATTCGAGATCACACCAAACACTAACAAGATTCGTGTTTATGCTCCAAATCACGGCTTCTATGAAAACGAGATCGTGATCATCAGCGGTGTTGCAGAAGGACATTACGGTACTGACGTTTCTACGACTGGTATCCCACATACTTTATTGAACACACGTCACACAGTTTCTGGTGATGGTATCGAGAAAGACTCGTTCATCATCGACCTAGTCACTACAGATTCTACAGCTAACGCGAACAACCTTTTGGTTGGTACTAATGCTGACTTTATCAAAGGTGAGTACGGCGGTTCTACTGTTATGTGTTCTAGAAGTTTGAACATGGACGGTCTATTCTTGAAGACATCTGACTTGTCTTTCCAAGACACTAAGATCGAGTACTATGTCCAGACTGAAGACTTGGTGTCTAAGGAATTGACTGGTTACATCCCAGTGGTTGCAAACGCTAACCACTTGTTCGATACTCGTATGCACATCTGTTCTTACGATAACCAGACAGTGTTGAACGTTAACACAGGTGAGCGTCAATCTTCATTGGCAGTTAAGGCTGTTATTTCTTCAAATAACCCTAACGTCTCTCCAGTAATCGACTTGCAGAAATTGTCTGCATACTCTATCACAAACTTGATTGGCGATGACACTGAAGCTACAATTAACGTTGCTGAAATTGACGCTCGTTCATTGTTGAAGGCTGACGACGTTAACACAGGTGATGTGACTCTTGCTGGTAACGGTACAATCACTTCTTCTACTGCTAGCTCAACAATCACTGGTAACACTGCTTCTTTCCTAACTCAAGTTGTTGCTGGTAACAAGTTGTACACAACAGCTGATGTGTTGATCGGTACTGTGCAAAGCATTGGTGATGATAACACCATCACTCTAACACAGAACGCTTTGACTCAAGTGACTGACGCTCAATACAATATCGTTAGCGCCAATAGCCTGACCTTCTCTAACCAAGATGGTTATGGATACATTTCCACTAACATCGATACTGCGGACAACCTGTTGGCTAACGCAGTGGTTGGTAAGTATATCACTATCGCTAACGCCCACAGCAACGTTGACGGTAAGTATGTGGTCAAAGAAGTTATCACTGATGTTGACACTACAACATTCGCTGGTAACGAAGAAGGTGATAAGATTATCTTGAAGGTATATCCACCATTCACTGGATCTGCAACTATCGATATGATCACAGACGAAGACTTCAGTATCACAATGTACGATAAGTATGTTGAAGATTTCGCTCCAGTTGGCGCACACAACCAAGCTAACTATGTGACTCGCACTATGACACTGGCTCAAGAAGCTGATACATTGAAGATTATGTTCGACGCATCTATCGTTAACCGCACTGACATCAAGGTCTACTACAGAACTTGGAACGGTGATGCTGAATCTAGAGAAGTCTCTTACACAGACACTGGATTCTTGAACTCTTCATACGACACAGTTGGTTCTTTCGCAGAACGTGTCATTGACATCGAAGGCATCACACCTTTCCGTAACGTTTCTATTAAGATCGTTATGAAGTCTAAGAACCCAACTTCGGTGCCAGTTGTCAAGAACTTCAGAATGTTGGCTCTATCTAAATGACGACTTTAGCGAGAATTGACGGATACGCTGGTCTTAGAAAAGACCAGTCTAACGGCGGAGTTATCAATGTTGATAAGTCTGCCTATGAAGCCCACAAGATCGCTAGAGAAGTTGCTCTCCGTAACCTTGCTGAGAAGAGAGCAGCAGAAAGCACTATGCAGTCTATGCAAAGTGAAATAAATAATATGAAGGATGATATATCCGAGATCAAGTCAATGCTTGGTCAACTACTATCAAAGGCAAATAATGGCAGAGATTAACTTACGTGTAGACAAAGAACGACCACTTACCATCGAAGAAGTTGATGGTAATTTTGATGCGATCAATAGAGAAGTTGGAACAAAGCTAAGCACAGCTAGTTTCACTGCTGTGAACATTCTAGCTCTATTGGAAGATAACGCTGGTGCTGGTTCAAAACTAAACGCCGACACTATTCATGGATACTATCCATCTAAAGATGTTGGAGCCAACACAGCTGTTATTCGAGATATCAACGGTAACATTTATGCTGCACAAGTACATGGCGTTCACATCGGTGACGTTATTGGGAGCGTAACTGGTAACTTGACAGGTAACGTTACAGGTAACGCCACTAACGTTAGTGGTACAGTTCAAGTAGACCACGGCGGTACTGGTTCTACAACTGCACAAGGTGCTCGTTCTAACTTGGGTCTTGGTTCAATGGCTGTTCAAAACAGCGTAGCAATCGAAGTCACTGGTGGTACTATTACTGGCATTACTGACCTAGCTGTTGCTGACGGTGGTACTGGCGCTTCTAATTCTTCTGGCGCTCGTTCTAACTTGGGTCTAGTTATTGGTGCAGACGTTCAAGCATACAATGCCGTTCTTGCTGGTATCTCTGGAACTAGCGGTGACGGTTTCGTCGTTAGAACTACTACAGGCGCTGCAGCTGCTCGAACTTTGGTTGCTGGTAACTCTATTGAAATTACCAATCCCACAGGTAAGGACGGCAACCCAACTATTGCAATGTCTGCTACACCTTCTGTAACAGCTATCACTAAGTTCGGAACAAACGGCGCAGGTAACATCGGTCAAACAGATAATCGCTTTAACGTAATTTACGGTAAATCAACTTCAGCACAATACGCTGACTTGGCAGAACGTTACACTACAGACAGCGACTATGCACCTGGAACTGTCATGGTTGTTTCTATGGATGATGCTGGTCCAGAGGCTACCCAAAGCTATGCGGCAAATCAAAGAGTGTTGGGTGTTATTTCTACTGCACCTGCACACATCATGAATGACTCGTGCGATGGACCTCCAGTTGCTCTTCGTGGTCGTGTGCCAGTTAAGGTAGTTGGTGCAATCCGTAAGGGTGAGCCACTAATCTCTACTCAAGACGGAAAAGCTATATATGGAGATACCCATAATACTTTCGCCATCGCACTAGAGACTAATAAGGATGCGGGTGTTAAATTAGTCGAGTGCGTCATCTTGTAATGACCAATGATCGAACAACCAATCGTCTTCCATAAGAAGACATCTTCGTTATCTGAATTCTTAAAACCGAAAGACCTAGTAGTCTATCTAAAAACAACGGAAACTTGCCAGCTTAATTGCAAACACTGTTTCACCAATGGTGTTAATGGCAAGAAAATTTACTTCGATCCTCGTAAGACTGTAGACTGGTTCTATAGACTTCACGAGGATTTTCCGTCTTTCGGTGGCGGATCAATCATATTCCATGGAGGAGAACCATTCTTGGCTCCTCTAGAGGACATGTATTACGTATGGGAACATACAAAAGATTTATGGAAGAATGTTAAGTGGTCATGCTCCACTAATCTAACATTCAACTTAACAGACGCCCATCTAGAGTTTTTCGACAAGGTGTTGAAGGATGGGTTCTGCACTAGCTGGGATAAGAACATTAGATTCGAAAACCAGAAACAAGAACTTCTATGGCGCAAGAACGTGAAGACTTTAGTCGACCGTGGGCATAACATCACATTAAATATAAGCCTGAATAAAGAACTACTGAAGATGAACCAGTATGAACTGGTTGAGTGGTTAGATTCTCTCGGCGTCTCATATGTGCAATTCGAAAGACTGACTCACGGTGGTTCTGCTCTAGAAAACGACGATATCTTCCCAACGAATAGAGAACTAGACTTGTGGATGTTCAACATGCACAAGGTATACCAGCAGTATAAACCTAAATACAAAGATGTTCTTCTAATGAACGTGTATGAGTCTATCGATAAAGGGATTCATGGTGGCGTTCGATGCAGAGATTGTGAACAGAAAATCTTCACTGTTAATGCTGACGGAACGATTTCTGGATGTCCGAATGCAGCTGTTGGGAATGGGTTTGGGAATATATCCCAACCGATTAGAGATATGTTAGGTTCAGCTGGAAGAATAAATAATATAAAGTGCGAGATGGAACGAGATTCTCGCTGTTATTCTTGCGATGTATTTGACATATGTAATAGCGACTGCCACCAGTTAGAGTGGCAAGGCGATGTGTGTGCTGCACCGAAAACGTTGATGAGAACGTTAAAGAATTCTAAGGACTAATATGACAACAGCTGATACAACAATCACAAAAGCCAACATTGTTGAACAATTCAAGACTATCCGCGACACGTATAATGCGGGTATCGTATGGCACACTGGCAATAACCCATTCACACCATCTTCAAATGGTGGAAATAATTATGGTGGTAACGTTAGCCCACTCGGTGGAAACGCTTCTGGATATGCAACTGGCAGTATCGAAAACAACATTTCAGATTCTGACATTGTAGCATCAACTATCGTTACGCAGTTTAGAGATTATGCTAAGGCATTGTCTCGTATTCGTAGAGTTAGACTGTTGAAGTATTACAACACAAATGGTTCACAAAGCCTAACTTACGATCAAACCAACATAACGAACCTGAATTCTAATTATCAGGCATTAATGGACGTCAACGTATCAAACGTTACTGCAGGTGAAACGATCTCCGCATCAAACCTAGACACATTCGTTAGCAACCTATCTACAGCGATTAACACTAACAGAACTACAACAGTAACCCTTATTGAATACTACTGCCATTCTTCTTGCCATTCTTCTTGCCATGGGAGCATTTAATGTACACAGCGCCATTTGATTCAGAAACGCTAAAGCGTATTATTTCTGGTGAATTAGATAATATTGAAATTGATTGTGTAAACTCAAAGTTAATGGGTAAAAACCTTTTAACTTATCTCAGCAATCTAAAGTATAAAAATCTATCTCTAAACACCAGTGGTTTAACGATAGAAGACAAGAACACGCTAGTAGTTGAGTACATCAAACACCAATCAAGCGTTAGCGTTAAACAGATCGAGTCAGCTGTTATCAAAGCTGTGTTCTCGTTCAAAGGGTTTGATTTAGACTTGGTCGATAAGTCAGTTGACGACTATGAAGTTCTAAGCGATAGCATTCTAAGCAACGAAGAAATAGTCGCATTGATTGAGTCTAACAAAGAACTATTCAAAGAGTTGGTTGAGATTCTAGACGGCGTTCTGTTATATGCCATCAAGAATTTGAATGAGTATAAGGACACGTTCGGTGAAGTTATCGGCAACGCGACAGTTACTGATAAGGGCATCGTTGGTAAGACATTCACAAACCTGCTGACTAACCCAGCGTTTAACTCTCATTATTATTCAGTCTTAGTTCCATTCGAACAGATTAAATACTTTGAATACTATTTCGATCGCCCAATTTATTCTGGAAAGACTTTGATTTCTTTCATGCATGGCGATTGTTTAATTTTCCCTCTTCTTAAAATGATTCTGGATCAAACGTTTGACCATGAACAATTAAGAGAAATACAAGAGACCGCAGATGCTGCATCTATTTAATTCTTGCTACGTCTATCCTGACGTTCTATTCGACCCAAC